>ERZ1643246.3064-NODE-3064-length-14917-cov-5.002961_pt1 | contig 14917 bp, 15 predicted proteins | sample MGYA00579265_ERZ1643246 | MGnify/ENA primary metagenome ERZ1643246 (study PRJEB29033, sample SAMEA4952261) | chicken gut metagenome | biome: Broiler Chicken; feature: Gastrointestinal Tract; material: Caecum | place: Ireland | collected 2018 | study: Broiler... | reverse complement strand
CAACGTTTTATTTTTACTGCAGACCACACAGAACATCATACATCCGGTGAGGATTATATAAAAAAGAAGAAGACGGCTTCCTTTCATCACTTTTTCATAATACAGAAAGTATGTAAACAGCTTTTCTGAAAATACCATGCCAATCGCAGTTGATAGGAGTAAAGTTAAATAGGCAGTATATTTTTTCGCGAATGCATTTGCTCTGAATAACAAGCTTCGAATTTTTTTCATTGGTACTCCCCTCTCATATGATAAGTTACTTTATCATCATGGCCTCAGCGGTTACAATAAATTCTATGAGAATTGTAGCTATGGTCACTGCTTCATCCCGGTATCTAGCCACCAACAGCCTATTTCTACCGAATAAGGCTAATAACGCGAGATTTAGGGCGGCTCAGTGATCTGGGATAAATCATGATTACATTTTCTTTTATTCTTGCTTTCAATAATAGACTCCTCCCCACTTCCTACGAAACTTGAAATCACAATCACCCTGCTCTCTTTCACTAACTCCAATATTTTAACTCACATCTATTTTTACCGTAGTCTAAAATTTATTAAAAAAACATATACTAGTAGTTTTCTATTTATTTAATATCATCTATCAACCCATACTCCAAAGCTTCTTTTGCAGTCATCCAATAATCTCTATCAGAGTCTTTTTCAATTACATCTCTGGTTTTTCCAGTTTGGATTGCCAAAATTGTATACAAGCGCTCTTTTGTTCGTGAAATATGCTTAGCAGCAAGCTCTATCTCTATTGCCTGACCTCGAGTTTCTCCCAATGGTTGATGGAGCATTATTTCTGTGTTTGGAGTAGCATATCTTTTGCCTTTCGTCCCGCAAGCTAATATGAACGCTCCCATAGATGCTGCCATCGCTGTTGCGATAACCTTTATATCTGATTGGCAGGCATTCATACAATCAACAATTGCAAGTCCATCTGTCACAGAACCACCCGGAGAATTAATCATAAGCGTTATATCCTTGCCATTTCCAACAGCATCTAAGTACCTGAGTTGACATATAATCTCTCTTGCTGTGTTTGAATTGATCTCGTCGAACAAATATATTGTTCTATTTTCTTGAAAGTCATATGTAAAAAGATCCATCTGCTCAATACCAGTTTTCGTAACTCTTTTCATATTAGGAATCATCTTCTGTGCCTCCAAACAATTCATCATATAACTCCGAAAATTTTTCCTCTACATCATCTTCAGAGATTTCTTCTTTTGTTACCTTATTAGTGTTCTCCGCCTTTTTTTCTGAATTTGAGAATTTTTTCACTTCTTGTGTATCTGGCTCTTCAAATGAAATTTCTCCCGATATAAGCTTCGAAAATAAATTTTCCGGAGTAAAAACGCAAAGATCCATATCCTCTAAGTTATCATGCCACGGTTCACATTTGTTCGTTGAAGCAAGCATTGGATAAACTTCATAATCCGGTAACTTTGCTGCATACAAATAATCCCCAACAATAACTAATGCATCTTTATATGTTCTTGTCTTTTTCATATGTCTAAGATCATGAACCGAAACTGCCGGAATCATTTTCTGTTCTTTTGACACACAAATAGTACCAGCTTCTTCAGAAACCTGCTTTAATACATCTGCACTACTATTTCCCAAAAAAATATGAGCTTTCATGTTGTACTTAATATTTAGCCAGTCCTTTTCGTATGTTGCTGCCATACCATCATCACTTTGATAAACTATAGTGAAATAAATCTGCCGTGATCTACTGATACTAACTTTGCTCCCAAGGTTGGGGATACGAGTATTCGAACACTCATCTATGATAAAATGGACATCTTTCGGCGCCCCTTCATGCTTGTCTCTATATCGATTCGTATATTCATCGATTAATTCTTGATATACTACATCCATCAAATAAGATGCCACGCAATCCATTCCGGATGTTTCGTCAGGAATAATAAAGAAGAGGGCCATTGGTTTTTGATACATTTCCCTTGGCTCAAAGGTCGAAATAGATATCTGTTTCAATAACGCTTCACATACTGCAAATTCCTCAATCAGAGCACTAGCTGAAATAATAACAGAACGCACCGTATTCTCTGCAGCACCAAGAACATTTAACAACTCCCGCGCCGGATTATATGGTAAATCTTTTGGCATAATTTCCAATAACATTTCCGCAATCTGTCTTATATAAGTATAATCCATACGAATAAAGGATTTAACAGATGCTAAGTTAAATTTTTCTTCTTCTCCGGCTGAATTTATAAGTATCCTTTTTAAAATGTCTATAATCAAACGATTAAGGCGCTGCCCTTCTTTAGGCCAAAAAGGATCTTTTGCTTGATTGTTTTCCAAAAGATTTCCCAATAATTTTTCTATATAGACATTGGCTTTTGTTTTTTCTCCCGCTTTCTCAAATCTAATTGCTGGAGCTAAAACATTTAATCCGTCACCCGAAAAGTCACGTAGATTTACACAATGGACTTCATAGCCATTTGTTTGTAATAGATGAATGATTACAGGATCAGCATAGAGTTCTCCTTTAGGATCATTTACCACAAAGGAACATCTATCATTTAATACACAACTCAATATTTTCGGTCGAACAACGCAACGTGTTTTTTTGTTTCCAGATTCGCCACTAATACGTACATGTGGTCCGTATCGAAGGCAGTAAAGTTTATGCTGAGTTGAATCATAATAAACTGGTATTCCTGCTGCTATATGCGGATGTTCCTTCGCTTTGAAATCATACACATCGCATATTTTTAATAAATCCTCTGAAGAATCAGATAAAAAACGCTGATTTTCCTCTTGATTTGCATACTGTCGCCAAATAGATTCATAATCATAAATCTTTTTTTTACTCAAGCTATTCTCTCCTTTCTAAAAGAATCTTTATGTCCTTTGTTACTTCTTTCACACCCTCTCAATATTTTTTCCATTTCTTCGTTATAAAGCATATAAAGACCCGTTGTCCTTACCTCTGTTGCACTCTCAATTAATAGTTGTTCATCAATCCATGTACTTGTTCTAGAAACCGAATTTTCTAATCCTGCAAGTAGTGAATCTAACTGTGATACACCGCCAATTTTTTCTTTATGCTCAATGACCAAATCTGCTATTTTAGTTACTAGCTCTTTGGAAATACGTTTATGTTTCTTACTTATGTACTGTTCTAGTTCTTTTGTATTCTTAAAAATTCGATTAGTCATTATACAACCTTTTTCAAAATACTTAGAAAGGAGAATGATTAATTCTCTTACATCCTTCTCTTCATATGCTCCAACCGTGAAAACATATTTTAAATTAAAATACGAGTGTTGATCATGAAGATACATGAAAAAGATATTAAGAAAATCTTCGTGGATTCTATCACCTAAAATCCACTCTTTCAAATTTATGACAACCGTCTTTTCTTGTGATTCATCCGAAAATGGATGATATCGACAGACTTTTTCGTAGTTTATAATTCCTTCCCAATTTTCCTTGTAGGGAGGTACATATGGTAAAAAATAAAAAAACCAAGGCATTTCATCACCATATTTTTCACGGATAAACTCTAAAACAATTTTATCATTGTCTTCAACTCCCGGTGTTAAAATTAGATTAAACTCTTTCATATTCCCCTCCTATGCTGTCATTACTTTTGTTTTTAGGAACTTTCCAACAGAGATCATCTGAAGGAAATAACAAATATTAAAAAAAAGTCGTTGTTTATCCGTATAAGAAGAATTTAGTCCAACATGTTTTTCACCATTATCATCTACAAACACAATATCACACCCTTTTTTCTTAGCGTTTTTTCCTAAGCAAAGAATAGTTTTCTGTAGATCTATAGAATAACATCCTATGTACTTATTCATAGTCACCCTATCGCCGTTTCCAAAAATACTAAATTCAATTCCAGCATATCTACAAAAATAAACATCACATATGCCTATACGTTTATATTGATACGTTACCTCTAATCGACTTAAAATTATAAATAATAATCTTTTCTTCTCATCCATACTAGTCCATCTCCTCAGCCAATGTTGTATAACAATATTTTTCAATCTTTTTTATCCTCTTCTTAGATGCCGGATGACTAGCATACATGATGCCACGAAGTGTTTTGGGTGCACCGTCTTCCACTGAAAATCTGTTTAAAAAGAATGCAAGTTCATTGGCAAAATTCATTTTTGCTGCAAAACGATCCGCACTATACTCCATATTTCGGCTGATTATTCCAACTGTTATCTGATATATAAACAAAGATATATGTTGAAATCCTGTAAAAAAACATCGAATCATCTTACTCAAAACCCCTGTAATAAAAATAGATAAAAATCCACCACATAGCCCCAGAAAACCCAATAAAGCAAAAGCAATCCAGAGAAAACCTGTGCTTAGAAATCCCATGGTACTCAGGCCAAGGATAATAAGAGTTATATCGCAAAAAAGAATTCTTTTGATGAACGAATCCGCAGCAAGGCAATGCGCGCTTTCATGTGCAAGGACACCGGCAATACTGGCATCATCTAAAGCAAGTAATCCTTTTGTCACTCCAATATGGTTTCGTCCATAAGAATATGCATTTATTCGTTCATCAGGTACCATATACAACCGAAGATATCTCAAATCTACTCCAGTACTCTTTCCCTGTTCACAAAGTAATTGATATGCAGTCTCAAGCTTGGATTTATAATAAACATCTAATTTTTGAACTGGTATAGCTTGATCTTTTGCAAGACTTACATATTCTCCCAAATATGCGATAATCGCAATAATTGCTGTGATTCCTAGTGCCCATTCTGCTTTGAAGACAGAACAAAATACAAAGAAATTAATTATCACTAGGATACACACCCTGATTAAGCCAAATATTTTTCTCATGATCACTCTCCACATTACAATGTAGTCATTATCTTTCTTCCAGACATGTCCAAAATAATCTGATTCGACTTTAACATTGATAGTAATTCTTTGGAATACAGCGCCTCCTTTACAGGGGCAAGTGTCTGATACCCTTGCGTTTTATTTCTACCCAAAAGTACGTCCCAGGGTTTATTACTTGTAATTCTTCGATCTAATGTTTCACTATATGTACTTCTCTGAATATAGACTTCTCCTAACTCATTTTCCAATAATTTTGCACTGGACATATTGTGTCTTCCATATATCTTTATATCACAGCGATTTAGTATTTCTGGCAACACGGAACTTGGTGCAGTAAATATGTCTTTTGATAAAATGTGTAAGTTCACTCTTGAATAAAGTTCTGTGCAAAGATAATGTAACTCTTCTCTACTTCCACAGCCGCTATCAATATAGATCACCGTATTAATGTTACTTTCTTCATCTATCTCAAATTTTAAAAGTTGCATCACCATCTGTTTTAAATTCTGATCTCGTCCTAATCTTCCTGTATGCAAGACAACAGCAGATTTTTGAAGTCCCTTTTCCGTCTGTTTTATAGTTCTTTCCTCAAGAAATGGTTGAAGTAACGGAAATATATTTTCCAAATCCGCCCCTACGGAAGACAATTCACTATACTTACTTAGAAGAAAACACATTTCATCTTTATCGATAAATCCACCTTTTACCATGCCGTCCAATTTTCTTACAACAGACTCATAAGTACTATATCTCGCAAGATCAGATAATGTGAGGTTTGTAGCATTTCCCTCCAATAAGGTAAGCCACTACTTTTTGTTTTTCCTTTTCCGTCATCTGAAAAGTTCCCAGTAGTTCTCTCAGTTTAGAAATATCTTGAAGAGTCGTAATATTAAACGGATTATACATAACCACACCAGAAAGCCTATTTATCACCCTGTATCCTTCAGATTTTAGCTTTTCCACTACACCAACAGAGTCTCTTGTGTCATCAATAACCAGCAAAGTATGATTTTCTGAATACGCCCTATGAATAATCTCTTTTAGCAATACCTCATGAGCTTGTGTTTCTCCTGATACAAGAAACTGTACCGCCCTTTCTGTTTGTCGCATTGTATGTTCAATATAAGATAAATAATTCACTCCTTCGACCTCCTATTCTCTAATTTTGACTCGATAAGGCCGTTCTGCTTCCACTTTGATATACATTTCTCCAATTCCTAAACTTGCAAAGTCCTGATCTTTCACATATGGCTCTTCTTTCATTTCCACTATCGGTCGATCATATCTGGATAATGGTGTTATTATTTTTTGAACAAGATGATTTCCGTAGGCAGCCTTTAAAAGATCCCGTGTTGTAGCATCCATACCTGGATTAAAATTAGCTATTATCGGAAAACCAGCTAATAAAGATCGAATATCATGTTCATTTCCTTCCTCTGCTACTGCAAACAGGCTTTCAAAGCTTTGGGTAGATAGCAATATCTGAGTTCTTTTTCCATTCACATCCCGTCCTAATGTCGCAAGTTTTGCCAACGGGAACTCTCTGGCACGAGTCTTGTCTACTTCGTCTAACACCATCAGTAAATCCCCACTTATAGTTGTCTCACTTCCTAGCATCATATTTGTTATTCTTTTTAAAAAGTACTGCTCCATTATATAGGAAGACTTACTTCCTTCTTCGTGACAAAGGCAAATTCGAGTAACATCATTTTTCCCGGTACTATGAAGGAAGTCCCAAATAGAATCATCCCCTGCTTCTTTGAAAGTTCCTCTTAGCACTCTCACAATCTTCAAAATAAAGATCCAAATGTCGTGCCCACGTTTCGTCAATTTATACTCATTCTGATCTTGAGGATCATAATCGAAGTGTATCTTTAAGAAATTAAGATTAGGCGGATAATTTGCTATGATCCTCAAAATCTTTTCTGGTTCTTCATTCTCAAGGAAACCAAAAGTTTTATCATTAGGAATGTTTTCACTTGTTGAATTGAGCAATGCTACAAAATATCTCTCGATTGATTCTTCAGCTGTAGAAACAAAATAAAGATTTGCTCCTGCACTTTTGTGGTACTCCGAGGCAGCAATTGAAGTGAATTCCTGAATATTCTCCAAATAATTCTCTTCGCCACCAGAACGGAATTCCTTCATAGCATTCCATCTGAACACCCTCTCTTTTGGATATCCAGTAGAATTCTGACAAATAAACACCCCTCTATCTCCCATCAGTTCATCAAAATCATGTGGTTTTATCTGAAGAATCGCCAATCGAAGATTCGATTCTTCAGATAAACGGTGGCGAATTTTTTTTTTGACAAACTGTGTTTTCCCAGTTCCTGTTATTCCCGTTATAAAATAATTCTTTTTTGAAATTGGAATTTTTATTGGTTTATATTCAGGTAAGATATAAGCTGAGATACCACTTTCTGCGTCCCATAAAGGCGTTTTTTTCTCTTCATTCTCTTTATCAAAATACATTTTCTTTCCCTCCTATGCATCGTCGTCAATCAACGAAAAGCTGTAGTCATCCATTGCACTCATTGTATCTATCTCCACTGAATTTTCATCCACTCCTATCATCGCATCATTTTCTTCTAATGTCTGCATACTGGAAGCATCCATTGTCTGCGTTTCCAAAACACTGGACATTTCAAATGTATCTTCATATATAACTTCACCATTCGCTACCGCGAAATCAAAAGTTGCAAGAATCTGATTACGACCACCGTTCACTACGGAATCTACATTCGCTATTAACTGTTGCTCATAAGACATTTTCTCGGTTCCAATTCGTCCGGCCTCGCGAGCTGCAATTTCTCCTGGATGATTAAAGTATGCGTTCCATGAATCATCTTGGATTTCTGAGACACGTGCCCCTAACCCAGCTAATTCATCAGGTGTCATCTGCTGTCTTACTTCCTTAAACAGTACACCTTCAAAGTCTTTTAAATGAGAATGCTCATGTAGTAAAGCTTCAAATGCTTTTTGTAAATCATCATTTTTTTGAAGAACATCAGATTTTATGTACTCAGAGTTCAAAACAATAGTCCCGCCTTCTTGAAAAGCATATACATTTGGTTCAAGTTTCTGCGAGAGAACTTCCGCGGGAATCATATGATCCAAAGCGGCTTTTTTATTCTCCAAAGCCTGGAACTGTTCCAAAATTTCTGCTTCTGACATTTTTGAAACGCCCAGTGTGTTCAAATTACGTTCTGCAAGAGTTCCTGCTTTCAGAGCTTCATATTCTTCTCTTGTCATAACTTTTCCTCTTACTATCGAAACAAACATCGTATTAGCATATAAATACCGGCAACCATGATTACTGCTGGCATTGCTGTGACAATTATTGCTTGAAATATTCCTAGCACACTTGATGTAAAGTCAGATGAGCCAGTAATCTTCTGAATAGTTACTAAAAACAGAACCAGTAAAAACACTGTCTTTAATAAACTAGTTCCTTTTCTCATCTTACTACCTCCTAGTATTCTGCAAGAATTTGCATTCCCTGCTCACTATCACTTGAAAGAAAGGTTACAGTTCTGTTGACAGAGGCTTCATCGCCAAGTCCCAACCCAGTTTTATGAAAAGGTCCAGAGGAGCCAAGTCCTTTTACTGTTATGTTAGAGCCATCAATATTCAATTCATCACAAATAATGGACTTAACTGCCTCTCCCCTTTCTTCACTCAAAGATCTCACATCGCTACTTTCCACATCTATACCCTCATCACCGGCACATCCGCCACAAATAAGTAGTTTGAAATCTCGATTCTTGGACATAAACTCAATCACATACGAAAGTTCTTTTGTTGCTGAATTTTTATCCAAAAATTCGGCTGTATTTGGTTTAAATGCTACTTGTTTCTCACTAAATGTAATTCCTTCGCCCTCTTTAAAAATAGAATTCACCTTATCTTCAGACAAATTTTCTGCAGAAACAACTTTTACAAGTTGGGATGTTACCCCCTCCGTCGGCATACAAGATACTGGCTGATCTGGGAAATTGTAGGTTTCATCCAATGCAAGTCTTTTCTTAAAGGTAACAGATTCAGCCCCCATCCCTTTAAAAAGCTCATCATAGAAAGTCTTTAACTTTTCCACTTCTTCTGAAGATAGTGGGGCTTGGTCTCCCCGAACATCCCCCAAATAGTAAAATACTACACGAATCCCAGACAGATCTATCTTCAATTTGTCTACAAGAGTTGCAACGCTTTGTTCAATATCCATCGTTGAAATCGGGCAATCAATCATATTAATTTCTCCAATCGTGCTAATCCCTGTATGGCAGATTACAAGTGTGTTCGACAGTTCATCTGTCTCTCTTGCTCTGATAGCTCTTACCCCTAAAGTCAATGCTGTAGCCATGTCTGTTTCAGGTGCAGATGGAGTGGCTTCCATAATTCTATTCTCTATGTCAGTCTGCATCGAATTTTGGATTCTTGTAAGCATAGCCTGTGTGTACCCCTTATCTTCAAATGATGGCACTTCTCCCTCATAAATAATAGATGGATTTCCATCAGCGCCGATAATAGTATAGGAACTACCTGCTGCTTTCATAAGACATGCCAATTCATCGATACTGCAATCCATAACAGGGTTGTTATTGCAGTTTCCTAGGATAACGCTTACATTGGACCTTTCAATCACTTCTGGGTCTTTGCCACATCCTACACATCCCAAAGTAACTATCATGACGATTCCTAATACTATAAATTTTTTTGCGATCTTCTTCATTTTATCCCCTCCTATACTGCCATTTTTTGAATTTTGTTAATATTGTCCCCTTTGTCTTCCTCATGAGTTCCAGAATATGAACTCTCTTCCAACATATTCTCTACTTTTTTTCCTGCCTTTTCGACTGTTTCAGCCGTTCCGATAGACTCCACCCAAGTACGGGTGAACTGTGCCTTTAACCGTTCCGGCAGTATAGATATATGGTTTATAGCCGCCTTACGTTTGTCTTGATCAAGTCTCATAGCTGCTTGATACTCACCTAAAATCGCATCTCGTTCCGTTAATGCGTTCTCTAACTCAAGTTCAAGAACAGACTTTTCTTTCTCTAGCTTCCGTTTCATTTTCACTTTGTCACTATTTCGATTATGATTAAAATGGAAACACAACAAGCCAGTAAATGCAGTCAGAAACGATGTAATCAAAGTAATACCATACTCTGCCATCGTGTAACCACCTTCTCTCGCAATAAACTGCCCCGATGCAGAAATAGTCCCAAACTGCTGATCCATAGAACCAAATTTGATCATTGGACCTGCAACAACACTCAAACCAAATACTAAAAGATATGCTACCGACAGGATAATACGAGTTCTTTTACTCATAAAGGATTCGTCAGTAGTTGACCAAATATTTCCAAGGGCTGACATACTACAATTTGAAGTAATTGCCATTCCAAAAACGCTTACAAAAAGAAACAATCCTCCCATCGTTACAACACTTTCCAAATACGGATATGTAACAAGGACATCCGAGGCAATTGCAAAAAGATTAATAAGCAATCCCATAGAAATCTCTTTACCAAACACCGTTATTTCATTGTGCACCTTATACTCCTTTAAATGGGCAAGTTCTTCTTGGATTTTCTCCAATTTTGTTTGGGTTTTCTCAATAACACGTTCTACTTTACCAAGACGAGTATTTGTTACATTCTGAATACGAGTACTCTGGTAATCGGCCCATGCACAATCATTTTCAAAATCGGCTTTAATTGGATTCAAAATTTCAGCATCAATGTAGCCATACGCCTCTGTCCCGGAATTGTGTTTATCCATAGACTTCACTAAAGGTTCAAACGTCTTCATGGCTTTCTTACAGAGATTATCTGTATATTCTGGATCGTTATACTTATAGTCATGGGCGATAAAACCAATGGCGTTTGACAAGACAGGTAATTGCGTGTCAACGAATTCCTCATGCAACACCTTTGTTGAATTCCTTTTCTTCTTAAACATATTTCTTACCCTCCTTTATGTAATTTGTTAACATTACATCGTCATTGTCATATGTCTGTTTGTAATCATCAAATACATTAGAATAAGACATTTCTGGGAACTGCTCCACAGATACCTCTTTAAGGCGCATGCCATGACTATAAGTGGCAAAACGTGTCTTGAACTCCTCTGCGACGGCTTCAAGTTCTTTCTTCAGAGTGTATTCACACGTTTTTATCGTTTTTTCAAGTTCAATCAAATTCCTAAGAATTTCAGTGTGTTTCTGATATAGTATATTTAGTTTCTTTCCAGCTGCTTCGCACTCTCTTGGCGTAGCACCCTCAGTACATATACTTTTTATCTCATCACATATTCTCATATCATCTTTAATGAGCTGAGCTGCTTTAATTCGTGCAGGTGCCAAAAAATTTCCTAACATTCCGACCCTTCGTTTGCAATAACTCTTATAGTTTGCCATCTGCCACGCAGTATATTTTGATCTAACATCTCCCCTTTCATCATCTATACATACATCTCGCCAAATATTTGCGTCAAAAAAACCCAAACATCCAACTAGAAACTTAGGTGTAGCAAGCCCGCGAGGTTTAAGTCCCTTAGGAAAAAGTTTTTCATTCTTTCCATCAATATTTGTTACAAGATCTACATTTTTCTTACTCATAATGCTTTCCTCCTTTTACGCCACTTCAAGTTCTTCCAATGCAGAACGTCTATATGATTTCATCAAGCACTTAGCGATTGTGTGATCGCGTCTGGGATTGCTATTATAACTGTGATATTTTCGCAACTCAGTTTCTGAGCGGCCATTGCGAAAGTAGTCATACACTCCTTTGTGATATTTTTCGCTGAAAAGATATGCTTGTCCAGCATCGCAATGTAAATAGAAATGAATATAATTGTTGCTTTTTTTAATAATAACTTTGTTCTTCATGATAATTCCTCCTCGCTTTTATTTATGTCTAAATTTTACTATAGCCTTTATAATATGGACATTAACCACGGGTATACAAAAAGGGCATGTGCATAAAGCACATACCCTTTAATCATATTCGATATTCTGTTTAACAGTGAAAGACCTATCTGGTCCTCTTCGTTATCGCGTCCACGATCTTCGATTCCGAGGACCAGATAATCCATCGAGCACTCATATAGCTCGGCAAGCTTGGCGAGATGTGGTGGTGTGGGCCAGTTTTTACCACTTTCCCACTTGTAAACCGTCAAACGGCTTACATCCATGATCTCTGCAAGCCCTTCTTGAGTGAGATTGTTATCACATCTCAGTTTTCCGAGGCGCTCTCCAACTATTTTACGGGTTACTTCTACCGTCTGACTTTTAATTGTTCTTTTCATACATTCTTCCTCCTTACTTATATGCCCCTCGTATATCCATTGGATTACAAGGATTAAAAAAAAGAAATCGTAAGATTGTATGAAGTAGAATCCCATTTAGTTGTAACTAAATTATAATATAACTATGAACATAATACAAGACTCAAGGAGCAAGCGAAAGTACATTGTATACCAACAGTATACCATTGTTAAATCACTTTCACCTCATTCCTTAGTACATTATACATACTAAACATACATAAAAGTCATTTTATTCCTTATTATGCTTAGTATTATTTCATCGTCAAGTTCTTGATATTCTTCATCCACTTTGCGCATAGCTATTATCAATTTTTTTAATGCACTTTTTTCAAAATCATCTTCTTTAAACTTTTTATAACACTCATATTTTCCGTAGGCAATGATTACTTCTATAGTTGCGCCACTATTAGGAATTGATGTTTCAATCTTTTCTACACATTTTTTTGCATATTCAAAGTCATTTCTGGAAAATGCGATAAATGCCATATATTTATATGTAATCTCCGTTGGATGATTATATAATAGCAGGTTCTCTGTATCAAGCACATTCTTAAGTTTTCTATACAATTCTGCATTAACTTCGTCAAGATGGAACAAATATATACCTCGAATAAAAACGTATAACCCAAATCGTAGAGCAATCTTTCCTCTCTCAGATTTTCCCTCACGCACAAGATAATCCAGCTGTTCTTTAAGGGTGTTATACCCGCCAAAATAATCAATTGCCATTGCATCATAGCTTTCTTTTTCCCCTTGATCCAGAAAAAAATGTAAAAGATATGACATTGTAATCAATTGGTTGCTCGGATCATCTTTCATAATTTCTAATGCTGACAAAAAGATCTCTTTAGCTGACGGATCTCGTAGAAAAGCTAACACTTGCCCTTTCTGCGAAAGACATTTTGCATAGTGCAAGGATTCTTTGAATTTTTCTCCAAAGATTTCCTCTTTCATATCATTTAAAACTTTCTGATAAGTAATATTCGTTTCTGCAATTTCTAAAGCTTCTTCAAAATGAAATGTATCATTCAAAAATGTACTTCTTTTATTTCTAGTTGCAATAAAACGCTCCATTCGAATGTAAAATGCATAAGATTCACATTTCTCGTAGCATTCTCTTGACCTTTTACTATCCCCTATATGAGTAAATATAGATACACCTGCATCATACAGGTCATAAAAACAATCTAAATTTTTTTCCTCTTTATGCCTTTCATCTTCTGCGAGATCTACTAAATGCTGATAAACATATAATAATTTATCTGTATGTACATTTGTTTTCTGTGTTGCCTCATAAAGCTTATGTACAGCTTCGACTACTGCTTCCCATTCATTCTCCTTTTTAATATCTAATATAAGCTTTTTTATCCAAGTCTTTACGTAATAATTTACCGCAGATCCATTTAGTTTCGTCAAATCATAGGCATATGACAATGCTTCATAATAATTTTTATGTTCAAATTCCGTATAAGCCTTTTTATACACCTCATCCGTTTTATCATAGGTAAATAAAAGATTCGTTACTCCTGGATTTAAATTTATTACACGCTCTGCAATCAAGTTAGTCCATTCACTTTTAGTGTTTTCTCCAATATTAAAAGACAAATACGAACAGATCGAATCTGCAAGGTACAAAAATTCCATCTGATTATATGTTTCGCCAGAGTATACAATAGAACGACTGCTCAGCCATTCAACTTCAATGTCTGTTTTTCCAGTGCTAAGCATCTCTCGTTCTAAAGCGGTTCTATACATATAAGGATTTGTAAGTATGTACTCATTTTTATCCCCATTATTATGATTTGGATCTTCGCAAATATATATGCCAAGAGTCTTGAATCTTCTGTTTAATTCCTCATCATTCTGTTTTACCAACACCCTTCTTGTCGCCAAATCCACATTCACTTTATCTATATGGGTAATGACTGGATTATGGAATATCACACGTTCCACAACATCTTCCGCCATATGCAAATAAAGATTTGCTGCATAATTATCCTTTGCCAATTTTGATACACTTTCGTTTAAAAGTTCTCTTTTACCTCCATCATTACGAAGAAGACAATAGATATAGTACTGACCTTTCCGTTTTTCACGAAGAAGATCAGTATCTTCAAATGTTCCTTTTTCAAAGAATTCTTTTAAAGTTTCGCTGATTTTTGCCTTCGTTTTCGCTTCCTGAAGTCTATTGTTTCCATTTCTATGCAAGTCTTTTGGAAATTTTGTCCCGACACTGCTGCATACTTTTTTATAATAAGATTTTAACCTTTTAATTTCCTTTGCTTTTTCTCCTACAATTCCCTTATCATCATATATAATACCACCGATAAAGACCGGTTCCGTTTCCAACTTATTTTGAATATTTTCAAAATCACCCTGTTCATCTAAAGTAATGGTCAGCATATCCTTTTCTCCTATTCCCCATAATATCAGGCGTTTGCGAAACGCCACAAGCCACATAAATACGGTATTTTTTGTTTCTGAAAATAACTCTTCACCGGATATGGTATAATAAAGTTGATAAAGACTATAAAGCACCATCCACGAAAAGAGTTATCCTAATATTGACAATATCAGGATACCATATAAACGGTATTGATTGTCAAATAAATTTGGTAATTCTAACCATCGTCCTATTGCCATATTCATTTCCCTGCTGTTCTAACATATGTTCGTAAACGCCAAATAGTAAGTACCTTGACATTTTTCGACGGCTGCAGAGCAGCCG
>ERZ1643246.3063-NODE-3063-length-14918-cov-287.997982_pt1 | contig 14918 bp, 11 predicted proteins | sample MGYA00579265_ERZ1643246 | MGnify/ENA primary metagenome ERZ1643246 (study PRJEB29033, sample SAMEA4952261) | chicken gut metagenome | biome: Broiler Chicken; feature: Gastrointestinal Tract; material: Caecum | place: Ireland | collected 2018 | study: Broiler... | reverse complement strand
AGGACTTGGGGGTTTCCAAAGGGGGGCGTCCAGCACCCCACTTTGGTCCGGGGATTCGCAAGGGGGTGAAACTCCCTTGCGCCTGTCTTTGCCTACTTTCTGCAGGAGCAGAAAGTAGGGGCCCCCGCGCGGCCTGAGCGCGTCGAAGGGGAAAGTAAAATTTTCAGTAAAAGTAAAATGGATCAGAAAAGTAAGCCCCCGCGTCGAAGGGGAAAAATCAAAAATTTAAGAAAACATAAAAGGGATAACAAACGGCTCCCAACAAAAAAGGGGGAATCCCAAAAAGGGGCCACCCCCCTTTTTATTCCCCCAAGTACGCTTCCAGCGTCAGCTGCCGGTCATAAATCTCCTTCGCCGCCGCAAGGCCCACATATCGATAATGCCACGGTTCATACGTAATCCCCGTCACATCCTCCGCCCCCTGCGGGTAGCGCAGAATAAACCCATATTTCCATGCATTCGCCTTCAGCCACGCGCTCTCGGGCTCGTCGTCAAAGCTCTCGTCCACCAATTGATTGTCCGGCGTGCCGAAATCGACCGCAAGCCCCAAATTATGCTCGCTGCCGCCCGGCACCTCGACGACCGTCGCCGCGGCCGCGACCGCTTCCTCGCCGGAAAGCCCTAAATTCTCCTGCTTTCGCACCTGCTTTTCGAACAGCCCCTCCTGGTACGCGATCGTCCGATACCCCGAACAGACCATGAGCTCGTGCCCCTCCGCGTTGCACGCATCCAGAAGTTCCTCGAGCGCCCCCGCCGCGCGGCGGTCGAATTCCACGTGCTTATAGGAATTCCCCGCCTCTACAACGTCCGGCGCGAAATCCGCGGGCAGAAGATGGTCCTTGTCCACAAGCCGCAGCGCCCAATCGTCCGCTGTGCCGGCGTTTTCGCCCGCCGCTTCCGATTCGGCCGGCGGGGCAGCCTGGCTTTCCGCCTGCTGCGCACTCGCCATGCTCGCCGCACTCGCCGCGCTTTCCGCCGCGGGCGCCATCGCCGGCGCCGGCTTCTGGGAAATCCCCAAAAGCAATAGCCCCGACAGCGCCGCCAGCACCGCGCAGCCCGCCGCAATCAGCGCCGCGCGGTTGCGAAATGTGCGCCGCCGGTATCCGGATTTCCTGGATTTTTTCATTGCAATCGAATCTCCTTTCCAAGGCAGGCATCCACGGCAAAGCGTGGCCGGGCGTCCCCGCCCCTTTGCGCGCCTTGTAAGCAGGATACCCCTGAAATGCCGCAAACTTGCAAATGATTTGTATCGATCTGGATTTTCACAATTTCGCCGCCGCGTTCAACCCGCCAGCTGCTGCGAAAGCGACGTCTCGCTGGCCGGCTGGAGCGAAAGATAGTTCTCTTCGCCGATTTGCTCGCCGTCGGACGCCATATAGAATAGCCCGTCCCCCAGCTCGGCGTAATATTCGCCCGCCGCGACCTGCCACCACCCCTCTCGCTGCATGCCGTAATAATCGAGGAAGTTTGTCAGCATCGAAACCAGGTCCACGTCAAAGACCGCGCGGCCCGCCTCGTCCGGTGCCTGCCCCGGCTGGCCATAGAGGGAAAATTGATACACTTCCCCCGTCCCGGCGTCGGCGGCGAGATAGATTTCATATTGCCCGTCGAGCAAAAACGCGCCGTCCCAGACCTGCACAACCATGCGCGTGTCGGTGCTGTCGACGATCGTGCCGTATAACAGGCTGTACGGCTCCAAGGATTCGAGCGCGGCCGCCGCCGGGAACGCGCCGGCCGCCTGCAGCCGCCGCAAAGACCCGAGCACGCTCTGCACGTCCGCGGGCGGGATTTCCTTCGTCGTCACGCTGCTCAAAAGCGTCGTGTCGCCCGCAAACCAGCGGATAAATAGCTCCCTGCGCTCCTCGTTCGTGCACGCCTGCGTCAGCGGGATGGCGGTCTGTTCCGCCGAAGCCGTCTCGATCTGCCCTAAAAGCGCGGCATCGCTCCGGTTTGCCAAAAACGGCGGCAGCAAAAACGCCACGAGCAGCGCCAATCCGCCGCACAGCATCGCCGCGGCGCCTTTTTTCGTCATGTGCACAGCGGATCGCCCCCTTCCGTCTTTTCCGCTTTCGTGCGGTCCGGCAGATGCACCCGCACCCGCGTGCCGCGGCCGGGTTCGCTTTCGAATTCCAGCCGCCCGCCGTGCAGCCGCACGATTTTCTGGCAGATCGCTAAGCCCAGCCCGACGCCGCCCTTCGAGCGCGCGCGGCTCTTATCCACCATATAAAAGGCCTCCGTGATGCGCGAAAGCTCCGCGGGCGGGATGCCGCGGCCCGTGTCTTCGACCACGGCGCAGTAGCCGCCGTCCTCCCGCTCGCCTATAAAGGAAACCGTCCCTTCGCCGTCGATCGCCTTGCGCGCGTTGTCGAGGAGGTTATAAAACAGCGTGCGCAGAAGATCCTCCTCGCCAAAAAGCACGGCCTCCTCGGCCTTGACGGAAAATGCGACGCCCGCCTTCGCGAAAAGCGGCCGCGCCGCCGCCTCCACGGCCGAAAACAACGCCGGCGCCGAAATCTTCGCAAACGCAAACTCCTCGCGGTCGAGCACGATCAAATCGAGCAGCTTCATCGAAAGGCCCTCTAAGCGCTTCCCCTCTTCGAAAATATACCCCGCGCAGCGCGTGACGTCCGCGTCCGAGAGCTTTTTCGAGCGCAAAAGGTCCGCGTAGCCAATCACCGACGTCATCGGCGTCTTCATCTCGTGCGCAAAGCTCGCGACGAAATCCTCCTGCCGCTTTGCCGCGTCGCGCAGCGTCTCGACGAGTTCGTCTAAGCGCACCGCCATCGCGTTAAAATCCGCGGACAGCGCCGCAATCTCGTCGGCGCCCCGCACCGGTACGCGCTCGTTTAAATCCCCGGCGGCAAACCGCCGCGTCGCCTCGGAAAGGCGCTTTAACGGCTTCGTCAAAACGCGCGACAGCACGACCGCCAGCACCGCGCTCACGCCCAGCGCCGCGGCCAGCAGCGCCAAAAGCAGCCGGTACTGTTCGCCGCGCGCCGTAAAGAGCCCGGTCACCTCGCGCGCGTTCGTCAAATACAGCACTTCTTCCCCGAGCACAAACGGCGCCGCCGTATACAGCAGGGATTCCTCCCCGCGCCGGCGCAATACGCTGCCGCGATGGGTTTCGTCCACCGCATCCAGCAGCGCCGTGTCCGCCGAAAAGCCCGGGCTATTGTAGAGCAGCCGGCCGTTTTCGTCGCTCAAGCCGAACGCGAGCTCCCGCGCGCCCACGCGCATCGTCGCGCCGCGCAAAAGCCCCAAAAGCCGCTCGCGCTGCGCGCCGGCATCCTCCGCGCCGGCCCCGGGCAGGCGGCCCGCGTCGAGCTGCCGGTACAGCGCCATCGCCAGAAGGCTGTTCTCCTCTTGGGCCGCCTCCTTTTCCCGCTGCAGGCTCGCGGAAAACTGCGACTGGATCAGAAGCCCCCCGCCGGCCGAAAACAGCAGCACCGCCACCAGCACGATGCTCATGCCCACTTTCCACGCAAACCGCATGGTTATTCCTCCAACCGGTACCCGACGCGGTACACCGTCACGAGTTTCCCCTCTAAGCCCGCCTTGTGGCGCAGCCGCTGCACGTGCAGGTCCACCGTGCGGCTGTCCCCGCGCTCGCCCGGACCCCAGACGCGCTCGTAAATGCGGTCGCGGTCGAGCGCAATGTTCCGGTTCTGCACGAACAAAAGCAAAAGCGCATATTCCTTCGCCGTCAAATTGATAGGCGTCTCCCCGCGCAGCACCGTGTGCGAAAGCGTGTCGATCGATAAGCCGCAGCAGGATAAAAACCGCTCCGTCTTGTGCCAGCGGCGCAAAACCGACTCCACGCGCGCCAGAAGCTCCGCCACCTCAAAGGGCTTTACGAGGTAATCGTCCGCGCCGAGCTTTAGCCCATACACGCGGTCCTGCACGCTCGCGCGCGCCGTCAGGAAAATCACCGGGATGTCCAGCGGCCGGATATACTCCATCAGCGAAAACCCGTCCACGCCCGGCAGCATTACGTCCAATAAAACGAGGTCGAACGCCTGCCGGTCGAGCGCCTCCACCGCCGCGTCGCCGTCGTACACGCAGGTACAGCCGTAACCCGCGCCGCAAAGGCTCATGCGGATCAATTCGTTAATCAGCCGCTCGTCCTCGACGATTAAAATCTGTGTCATGGCAAATCCCCCCTGCCTATACGGTACCTCTCCATTGTATCATATTTGCATCAAAAAGAGGCGCGCATCCCTTCAAAAAATCCGAAAATGCAAACGTTTCCCGCAAAAAATCGAGAAAATTAACCGAAAGCGCATGCCGCGCCGCCCGATTTGTGGTATAGTGAAGGAAAAAGACAATGCCGTTTTCAAAACGGCGGAAAGGATTTGATCGGATGGAGATTACGATTGCGCGCGGCGGATTTTCGGCGGCTGCGTCGACTGCCGGCGCGGAGCTCATGCACCTGTGTTTCGACGGCAAAGAATACCTGTGGGGCGGCGACCCCGCGTGGTGGGCAAACCGCGCGCCGATTCTGTTCCCGATGGTGGGTTCCCTGCGAAAGGACACGGCAGCCACGAAATCGGGCGGCATCTGCCGCATGAAGCGCCACGGCCTCGCGAAATTTGCCGAACACTCGGTATACGGCAAAGGCGATGATTTTGTGACGTTCCGCCTCGAATCCTCGCCGTGGAGCCTAGAGCAGTACCCCTACGCGTTCTGCCTTGACACGACGTACCGCATCACGGGGCCGCAGACGTTAGAGACACGCTTTACGGTAGAAAACACGGGCGATATCCCGATGCCGTGGCTTGCGGGCGGCCATCCGGCGTTCCACGTGCCGTCGCCGGAAGGCGCGGACGACGCGTTTGAGGACTACGTGCTCTGTTTCCCGGACGACAAGCCGAAGCGCGTGCCGGTTTTGCTGCCGAACGGCGAATACGATTTTTCGGACCTTCTAACGCTGCCGACGGTCGGAAACGAGCTGCCCCTGACGCACGCGCTTTTTGACAATGACGCGCTCGCGTTTTCGGACCTTTCCGCACCGACTTTGACGCTGCGCTCGAAGAAGACCGGCCACGGCATCCGGATTGACTTTGCGGATTTCCCGATGATCGGCGTGTGGTCGAAGGCGGGCGCGGCGCCGTTTGTGGCGCTCGAGCCGTGGATGGGCTGCACGACGTCGAAGGGTGAAAGCGACTGCTTCGACGAAAAGCGCGGCATGGAGGTGCTCGCACCTGGTGAACGCGCCACCCGCGCGTTTGCGGTGACGGTGCTCTGACGGGCGCCCCTTACCCCCCTTTTTCTTTTTTTGAAAGAGGGGGGCTTTTTTTATCCTCTTTACGTTTGCTTAAAATTTTTTCTTTTTCCCTTCGACGCTCTTTATCCTCTTTATGTTTTCTTAAATTTTTGATTTGTTCCTTCGACGCGGGAGTGGGGCTCCTTTTTTGATCCCTTTTACGCTTTCTTATAATTTTTAATTTTCCCTTCGACGCGCTCGGGCCGCGCGGGGGCCCCTACTTTCTGGCCAGCAGAAAGTAGGCAAAGACTGGCCAAAGAGGGCTGCGCCCCCTTTGGGATTCCCCCTTTGGTCGCGCTGGCGCGGCCTTCGGCCGCAATTCGCGCGAGGGAGCCAGCCGAACTCCTCGCCGCTGCGCGGCTGGAGCTTCGGCGTTAGATTTGCGAAGGCGTTGCCGCAAAAGCCGTTTCGGACGTTGTCCCATGCGCATTCGCGCATGACAAGCGGACTTTTCCCTTTGGGGAACGTTATTTGAAACGTGGGGGGAAGGGGCCGCAAAAAAGCGGCGCCCTTGCAAAAGCGCCGCTTCTGTGGTATCATAAAAGTGAAGAGAACAACCGCCCACAAAAGTGGTTGCCTCACATGGAATGGAGGGCTTAGATGCCCTGCCTACCCTGCCTGGCCCGCAGGGTAGGCTTTTTCTTTATCTCTTCGTAAACGTAAAGAGAAAAGTAAGCAGTCCGATGAGGACGTTGGCTGTCGCCAGCATCAAGCTGAGAACTTGATAAGTATCCATCATCCGGCACCACCCCCTTTCATCTTTCGGTGAAAGAGGCAGCCACCCTGTTGTACGGTCGTTCCCTTCAAAAGAAAGTATAGCAGAATTTGTCCATCCACACAACCAAGGCACCCGCTTATGCAGGTGCCTTTTTTGTTGGGCGTTTCCGAATCCTATTATTTTATGGAGAAAGCCCCCGCAAATCTAACGCCGAAGCTCCAGCCGCGCAGCGGCGAGGAGTTCGGCTGGCTCCCTCGCGCGAATTGCGGCCGAAGGCCGCGCCAGCGCGACCAAAGGGGGAATCCCAAAGGGGGCGCAGCCCTCTTTGGCCAGTCTTTGCCTACTTTCTGCTGGCCAGAAAGTAGGGGCCCGGCGCGGCCAGAGCGCGTCGAAGGGAAAATCAAAAATTTAAGAGAAGGGAAAGAGGATAAACGAAAATCCCCAGCAAGAAAAACGGTGCCTGCGGCCTGCGAAGTGCCCCGCAGGGGTGAGCGCGTCGAAGGGATAAATTATAATTTTAAGAAAAGGCAAGCGGATCCATAAAAAACAAAAAGGGCAGACCCTTTCCCTGAAGGTCTGCCCTTTTCCCCTATGCGTGCCTAAATTTGTTCGAATGCTTTTCCCTAAAAAACTTAAATGTCCATCCAGACACAGCCCGCTGCCGGCAGCGAGAAGGCATATACCTTCCCGTCGGGCGCATGGACCGTGCCCTCCTGCGGCGCAAGGGAGTTGTTCACAACCGAGAACCGCCCCGTCTCCGGGTACGCCGTGACTTCCGTCTCCACGTTGTCGGATGCCCAGTTGTCGATCTCCGCCTCGTCGTGGGCCGCCCAGTACAGCGCGCGCTGCAAAAGGCGCGCGTTCTGCAGGTCATACGGCATGCCCGCAAAGTACACAGCGCGCCCCTTGCCGCACGCGTGCGCGGCCATCGCGCAGCTGCCGTTTTGCACGTCGAGCACCTCGAGGTCGTCCGCGGCCTTGTAGATCATCGTCATGCCCTCGCCGTAATCGACCGGGCCTTTTAAGTCCTTCGTGATGAAATGTTCCGCGACCTTCTCAAGCGCAGGCTTGTCGCAGCTTGCCGTCAGGCCCACTTCCTTCTGCACGCCGAGCACGTCCGCGAGCTGGAAGAAGCGGCCCTCGTATTCGCACGCCGTCGGTTCCCCGATGCCGATGAAGCCGCCGCCTTCGTACACCCATTTGCGCACGGACGAAACGACCTGCGGGTCCTTCCAGTACGTGTCGCCGCTCCAGCTCGTGCCCGCGTCGCCGGCGTTAATCAGCACGCCGATGTCCGCCGGCACGCCGCTGCGGATGTCTTCAAATGACAAGAATTCCACCTCGAACGGCAGCCCCGCGAGCGCTTCCATCGCGCCTAAGTACGAGTAGCAGCGCTGGTTCCACAGCGAGTGCGCCACCTGGTGCGTCTGCCACGTGCGCAGGTGCCCCCACGCATTGAGCACGCCCACCTTAAACGGCGCGCTGTACGGCTTCGTGCCGTTCGCATTTTCCGGAATCGAGCGGAACTGCGTCGCGACGTCCGTCACATGGCTGATAAAATCCGGGAATTTGTACGCGAGGCTCAAATACCCGCCGTAGCCCATGCGGTCCATCGGCTTGCGCATCATCGCGCGGCGGCATTTCAGCCACACGCGCACGCTCTCGCCGACCGGGTCCCCGCCCTCGTGGAACACGTCCGGGAAGAAGTACGGGTAAAAGCGCGCTTCCGTCTCTTTGACCGGGATATCCGCAATCATGCGCGTCGTCACGCCGTCGCCGGCCGCGCCGACCACCGCGTCGAGGCCGATATCCTGGAAATATTTCCCGTATGGCTCCGTGCCGGCCCAGTGGTCGCCCAAGAACATGATCGCCTTGCGACCGTGCTTGTGGACGATGTCGACGCATTTTTTCGCAAACTGCGAGACGAAACGCTGGTTAAAGTCCATCCAGTCGAGGTATTTCTTCGACGGGTTCTCAAACGGCGTGTTGTATTTGCCGGCATCGACGAGGTCCTCCGGCAAAAGCGGATAGCCGTATTCCTTCTCAAATTCGTCGAGCGCTAAGGGGCTCACGCACGCGGCATAGCCAAACCAGTTGACCTGCCGCTCCTTGCCGCGCTCGTCGTACATCAAATCGAAATTGTAGAAGAACGTCGTAAAGCGCACAACGTCCGTCTGCGGATGATTCTGAAGCCACTTTTCGAGCACCTCGAGCGTGTGCGCGCCCGCCTCCGGGTAGCGCACGTCGAGCGGGATCAAATGCTCGCGGTCGCCCCAGTCGTTCGTTAAGTGGTTGTACATCGAGACCGGCTCCCACAGCTGGTAGGCCAGGAAGCTGACCGTATACACGTGGTACGGGGTGGTCCCTTTGACCGTCACAAGGTTCCCCTCGCACGAAAAGTCGGGCATGACCTCCCCCGTCGTGCGGTCGATGACCTGCCAGTAGCGGTGGATATCACAGTCCGTGTTCGGCGCAAACTGCTCGGAGAAGAACTTCTTCATCAGGTCAATCTCAACGGTGTCCCCCTGCGCGACATACGGCTCCGACAGCAGGTAGATCTGCTGGCGGTATTCCGGGTGCGCCTTCATGTAGGCGTTGTCCGCACGCACGAGGCACAGCGTGGAATAAACCTGCAGCCCCATGTCGAGAATTTCCTGCGAAAGCTGGGTGCCGTCGCTGTCGCGCACGGCGTCTACCTGCCATTCCTTCGCAAGCTTCGCAACGATGTCCTCCATCCCCGTCTCGCCGGGGAGTGTAAACCTTCCGCCTTTTTGATTCATTCGATACCTTCCTCTCTCCCGGGGTCCCCCCGGGATTTCCTAGTCGTAGGGTGTCGCGGGCCGGCGGCTGTGCCGGCCCCTTGCACAAAGCATCAGCCTTTCAGGCCGCCCATGCTGATGCCCTGCGTCAGGCGCTTCTGGACGATGCAGTACAGCACGATCGTCGGCAGCATGACAATGACCATGCCGGCGAACATGGCGCCCCAGTCGGTCGCGAACTTCTGCGTCTCCATCAGGTTCTGCAGGCCGATCGGCAGCGTCTTGACGCTGCTGTCCGTCAGGAAGATCTGCGCGAGCGGGAACTCGTTCCAGTAGCTCATGAAATCGAACATGACCACCGTCACGAGCGCCGACTTCGACATCGGCACGATCACGCGCAGCATCGTCGCCCACAGCCCGCAGCCGTCGATGCCGGCCGCCTCTTCGTAATCCTTCGGGATGCCCGACATGTACCCGCGCAAGAGATACACCGTAAACGGCAGCGTCGACACCGCGCAGATCAGCGCATAGATCACGAGGTTGTTCGTCAGGCGCAGGTCCTGGAAGATTACATATTCATTTAAATAGCGCTGGAACGAGCTGATCATCGTAAACACCGGCACCGCGATGTACGTCTGGCTGATAAACAGGCCCGCCATCACGACGAAGTTGACGATCCCGCGCACCTTAAACTTCATGCGCGACGTCACATACGCGAGCGGCACCGCGAGGACCAGCATAAAGCACAGCCCCAATGCCGTCACGATGATCGAGTTGATAAAGTTCGCGCCGAGGTTGCCGGTATTCCACGCATTGACGTAGTTTTGTACATGGAACGTGCTCGGCAGGCTCCAAGCGCTCGTCAAGAATTCCGTGCTCGTCTTAAACGAGGTCATCACGGTCCACAAAATCGGGAAGAGGACCACGACGGTAAACGCGATCAAAACGATGCGCGTGACGACTTTCAATAACGTCTTATGATGCTTTGCTTTTTTCGAAATTGCATCGGCTGCCATGCGTACTCCTCCTCTCTTAGTCGTCGCGGGCGGTGAGCTTGTTGCTCAGAAGCGCCAGCGCAAACGAAATGATGAACATGATCGTCGTGGCCGCCATGCCGAAGCCGTAGTTGTTGCCCGCGTACGCCTGCTTGTACACAAACGTCAGCGGCACATCCATGTTCTCCGGCGTCATGACCGTCGCGAACGTGTAGCTCATGTTGATTGTCGAAATGATGAAGAACACGAGCGTCACGCGCACGACTTCCCACATCAGCGGCAGCGTGATCTTAAAGAACTGCTTGAATTTCCCCATGCCCTCGAGGTCGGCCACCTCGTAGAGCTCCGGCGAAATGCTGTCCATGCCGGACATGTACATGACCATGTAGTAGCCGATGGCCTGCCACACCATCGCGAACGCGACGCACCACAAAATCGTGAAGCGGTCTTCGCCGAGCCATGCGATGTGCGATTCCGAACCCGTAAACACGCTCACAATTGCGTTTAATAAGCCGTTCGTCGGGTCATAGATCTGCACGAACAAGGTGCCGATCACGACGATTGCCAGCACGTTCGGGAAGAAGAACACCGTGCGGTAAAACGGCTTTTCTTTTAAGTTCGACTGCGTCAAAAGCGCCGCGAAGAACATGGCCGCCACCATCGTGATGATCGTCACGACGACAATCAGGAAGAACTGGTTGCCGAGCGATTCTAGGAACTGGCTGTTCTGGAACACGCCGATGAAGTTGTCAAAGCCGACGAACGTGCGCGAGCTGCCGCCCAAGCTCGTCTGCGAGAAGAATGCGGTGTAAAAGACCGTAATGGTCGGATACAATACGAACACCGCGTACAGGACCAACGCCGGGATCGTGCAGGCCGCGATAAAGCCGGCACGCTGGCGGTTACGGTTTTTGGGGGCCGCAGCCGCGATTTTCCCACTTCCCATAGCGAGAAACCTCCTTTATGCCTACTGGTTTCGATAAAAAATGGCAGGGTGCCCTCTCGTTTCAAACACCCTGCCATCCCCCCGTTTCAATCGGGATCTTCATGCATGCCGAAGGCCCGAAAGCCCCGGCTTTTCTGCATCCGTTTTACAAAAGCGCTCGCTTATTCGGCCGCTTCCTCCGAAGAGGCGCCTTCCTCGAGGCCCTGCTGTGCCGTGACAAGCTGTGCGAGTTCCTGGGATTCCTGTTCCATCTGGGCCTGCAGGTCCGCAACGGTCATGTCGCCGTTCAAGATGGAGCCGACGCCCTGGAAGAAGTCGGAGCGGATCGTGATGTCCGTCGCGCTCGTGTTCGCGAAGCCGCCGCTGACCTGGACCATGTCGTCGGACAGGCCGAGTTCTGCGGAAGCGTACGTCGCGTCGTCGACGAGGCCGTCAACGAGTTCGAGGCAGTTCTTCAGCGGAGGCAGCGCGTTCGTGGCTTCTGCCATTTCCTTAACGATGTCGTCCGTGTAGAGGAACTTAATAAATTCCTTCGCGGCTTCCGGATTCTCAGCGTCCGTCGGGATGTACATTTCCTCGGTCTGGAACCAGATCGCCTGCTGCTGGGAAGCGTCCGTCTTCGGGGCCGCCATGACGCCGAACTGGAAGCCGTCCGCACGCGGGCTGTCCGCCATTTCGTTCTGGATCCAAGCGCCGTTCGGGATGAACAGGGCCTTGTCCTGCAGCCACTGCTGCTGGCTCTGCGTATGGGTCATGCCCATCGTGCCCTCGAGCAGGTAGCCGCCGTCGTGCATCTGCTGGAAGAGGTTCAGCGTTTCCGTGACGGCCGGGTCGTTCCACGCGCCCTCTTCATAATTGAAGATTGCGTCGAGCTTGTCCTTGCCGCCGATCGTCGCGATCATCGGCCAAATGACGCTCTCGTTGTAGGCCGGGGCGTTGGCTGCCGCGTACGTGTACATCGCGATGCCCTGCTCCTTGGCCTGGTCGGCGAGTGCGAACGCGTCGTCCCACGTCTCCGGGACTTCCCAGCTGTTCTTCTCGAACAGGTTCGAGTCATACCACATGCCGTTGACGGAGAAGAACAGCGGTGCCGCGTAGATCTTGCCGTCGCCGTACGGCTGGTACGTCGGGCCGTCGAGCACGCCGTCGATGATCTTGTCCTTCAATCCGTCCTCTTCAAAGATGTCCGTCAGGTCCATGACGAGATGGTCCGTCTCCAAAGACTGCAGCAAACCGGACGGGTTCGTCGATGCCAGATAGATGAAGTCCGGTGCGTCGCCGTTAATAATCTGCGGGCGCAACACGTTGCCGATGTCCGTGTCGCCGGTGACCGTGACCGTCACGTCCGGATGCTCGGCCTCAAATTCATCCGCAATCTGGTTCCAGATGTCCAAACCGTAGCCGCCCTGGAACACCGCGAGCTTCAGTTCGCCGCTGATGTCGCCCGTGGATTCGCCGCTTCCGCTCTCGGTCGAATCGGTCGAAGCCGTGCCGGTTCCCGCCGCGCTCGAAGCATCATCGACTTTCTCGCAGCCCGTTGCTCCCACAGCCATCGTCGCCGCTACGGACGCTGCCAGCAGTGCCGTGAGCACTCTCTTGACTTTGCTCATTTTCTCTTTTCCTCCTTAAAAAGAAATTCCTTTTCATCCGCGCCGGCTTTGCCGCCCGCGAGTTTCCCTCGAAAGCGCACAAAAACCTGCCGGCGCCCGCCGCCCTTTTGTTGTTGTCGGCGATTCCTTCCCCTTTATTGTACCACTTCCCCGGCGCAGAACAAGCCCGATTGTTGCGGAAGATTTTAGATATCTTGCGGATTTTGTGCCGTATCCATAAAATTGGATTGATATTTTTTTGTTTTCGTGCGATAATGATATTGACGATACAATGTATAGAATTTCCCTTAAAAAAGATTTTCGAATTTGAAAATTTTCCATGCAACTCCTATCAGTTTGCATAGATTTTTCACACGTTTTTTGCGTGGAATGCGGGGATTTGCTTTCTGTCTTTTTGGGCTTTTAGGAAATAAATCCCCCGCCTCTTTCCGGCCGGGCAGGTGCCGGCCGGGAAAACCGCAAAATTTCTAAAACGATTCCCGGCTCTGCCGCAACGATGCGCAAAAAAGGAGGGGCCGCCATGAGCAGCAGCCGCTTTTTTATCGACAAACCCATCGTACACGAGGGCGTGAAACTGCTGTATATCAGCAAATCGAAGTACGGCGCGGACTGGTCGAGCAGCCTGCACAGCCACTTTTATACGGAGCTGTTCTTCGTCAAAAGCGGCCGCGGGTGGTTCCGCGTGGAGGAAGACACGTTCGCGATTGCGGAAAACAGCCTTGTGCTGATTAACCCGAACGTCGAGCACACGGAGCTTTCGACGGCTGCCGGCGCGATGGAATACATCGTTTTGGGCCTCGAGGGCGTGGGCTTTCTGTTCCCGGACGCGGAGGCGGACCCAAAAAACCGCTGCCGCATTTTAGACTGTACGCGGCAGCGGGAAGAATACCTGTTCTGTTTGGAGACGATTTTAAAGGAGCTCGAGGACAAGCTGCCGCAGTACGAGCTCGTGTGCCAGAACACGCTCGAGACGTTTCTCGTGCGCCTGACGCGGCAGTTCTCGATGCGCCTGCACCCGGTGTCGGGCCGGCGCTCGAGCAAGGAGTGCGCGCAGGTCAAGCGCTACATCGACGAAAACTACCGCCAGCCGCTGACGCTCGACGACCTCGCGCGCGAGGCACATATCAACAAATACCACCTGGTCCATGCGTTCACGGACGAAAACGGCATTTCGCCGATTAACTACCTAATCCGCCGGCGCATCGACGAGAGCAAATATTTCCTCGAAAACACGGATTACACGATCGCGCAGATTTCGCAGTACACGGGCTTTACGTCGCCGAGCTATTTTTCGCAGGTCTTTAAGCGCACGGAAGGGATCAGCCCCAACCAGTACCGCGCGCACTGCCGGCAGGCGGGGGCCGTGCAGGGGGCTCAGCGGTAATTGCCCTCGTCTTTCGAGCGCGCGGTGCGCAGCTTTGCGGAGGTGCTGTACTCGGTGGGGGTCATGCCCGTACATTTTTTAAAGTCGCGCGAAAAGTACGCGGCGCTCGTATAGCCTAAGGCATCGGCGATCTCCTCCATATTCTGGCCGCCTTTGCGCAGCGCCTCTTTGGCGGCCTCGGCCTTGAGCCGGCGGAAATACGCGATGACGCCGCAGCCTAGGTGCGTATGGAACAGCTTTTGGAGCCTGGAGCGCCCGACGAGGTTTTCGCGGCAGATGCGTTCGAGCGAGAGCTGCTCGCGGCAGTGCGCCTGCAGATACAGCACGACGCGGCCCAAAAGGTCCTCCGCCTCGAGGGCCGCACGCGCGGTGGAAAGGACGGGCCGTTCGCCGCCGCGACGGCGCAGAAGCGTCAAAAGGAGCCGTTCGAGCACGTTTTGCAGCATCTGTTCGCTGCCGAACAGCTCCTCTTCCCCGCGGCGGTCCATGCCGCGCGTTGCGGGGTCGTCGAGCGGCGTCGAAAACGCGCTGCGGGCCTCCCGGACGATCTGCGCGATGCAGTCGCGTTCGGTGTCCGAGCAGCGCAGCACCTGCCCGCGGAACGATTCCATGACGGGGCTTTCGCACACAAACGAGGCGACGACGAGATTCGGCGCGGTGCTGCCCGCGGCGCGCAGCGCGTGGAATTCCATCGGCGCATGGAACGCGATTTCCCCGCGGGTCAGGTGCACGTCGCGCGCGCCCTGGGTGACGGTGACCTCGCCCTTATCGACGTAGACAAATTCCCAGAAATCGTGCACTTCGCCCGGGAATGAGAAATCCGGCGTATATTCGAAGTAATGGACGGTCACGACCGCCTCGACGGTCAATTTCTTTTGCAGCGCGGTTTTTTGAAATTCCACAGCCGGTGCTCCTTTCCCGTTTGGTTTTTTCTCTCGTTCTTTTCTTTTCAGTATAGACGGATTTCCTACAAGCTGTCAATGCGGGAAATACGCAATTGTGCAAAAAACATCCGCAGGCGGGGGTGTACACGCGGTTTCGCGTGTATTATTCTATCATTGGCGGGAGGTTTCCCGCTGCCTTCTTTACGCTCTTTTAAAATTTGATTTTCCCTGCGGGGCACGCAGGCACCGTTTTTCTTGCTGGGAGTCTTTTATTATCTCTTTTCTGTTTTTTGAAAATTCTCAATTTCCCCTTCGACGCGCTCAGGCCGCGCCGGGCCCCTACTTTCTGGCCAGCAGAA
>ERZ1643246.3062-NODE-3062-length-14919-cov-6.753297_pt1 | contig 14919 bp, 14 predicted proteins | sample MGYA00579265_ERZ1643246 | MGnify/ENA primary metagenome ERZ1643246 (study PRJEB29033, sample SAMEA4952261) | chicken gut metagenome | biome: Broiler Chicken; feature: Gastrointestinal Tract; material: Caecum | place: Ireland | collected 2018 | study: Broiler... | reverse complement strand
GATCCAGATTTAGAAAAGGAAAAGAAACGTATTATACTTGAAGGTGATGTACCAAGTCCAATAAATTTACCAGAAGGATGTCCTTTTGCAGGAAGATGTCGTTATGCAACAGAGAAATGTAAACAAGAAAAACCTTCATTTGAAGAAGTAGAAAAAGGTCATTTTGTTGCTTGTCATCATCCTATAAAAAGATAATAATAAAAAAAGTATTATTTAGATTTTATTATCTAATAATACTTTTTTTTATCTGATTTAAATAATTATTGTTTTAGAACTATGTGTTTTGAAATTTATATGCATGAGGTAAAAGAGGATTGTATTTTATTATTTTAAATAAAAATCTTCAATAATTTCAACATGACTTTCATAAACTTCAAAACCAGGTATAATTATAGTTACTTGTTGATCGTGTAAAATAACGATAGAAGTGAGTGAATCTCCTATATAACCACAAATTGTTGTTTTATTAGATTTTTGGCTATTGCAACTATATATTTCAGGATTTTCTTTCATTTGCTCAAATATTTTTTTTTCCATTTCATAAGAATGAAATGCAAATTCTTTAATATAAAGAGCTTCGTTAGTGTTTTTGCTAGTTTCTAATGAAATATATGTATGTGGAATGGTAAAACTTGAATAAGATTGGGTTGATATATTTGTGTTTTGTTGATATCCAAAATCATCTAATTGAATTACTTGATGAGTTTTTATATTAAAGGGATGATTATTAGTAAAATCTTCTAAAAGTCCACCACCAATGAGTAAACACATAATAATGAGAGAAATATTATATACTTTTTTTAATGTATATATTTTTTTTAATTGTGGTTTGCCGGATTGGAGCTCTTTATGGAATTGTGTAAGCTTGTAAAAATCGAAATAGTTTTTTAAACTTGCAATAATAAATAAAAGAAGCATACCAATATAATATAAAGTAATTCCATAACTATAAAACATATCAAATGTTGCATTGAAAAGATATAAAGAATATAAAGCTAAAGCAACAATAGAAACAAAAAAAAGGGCAAATGATTTCAGTCTTTGTTTTAATGGAATAATATCTTTTTTTTCTTTCCAATTGATATTGATTGGTATGTCATTATTTGATAAAAAAACGTACATATTATTTTTATGATATATACAACGATAGCCTTTATCTTCATATTTATCAATAAAAGTAAGTTGACTTATTTTTATATCATTACGTGAGGAACCTGTTGGATTAAAAAAATCTATTGTATAATAGACAGGTTTATCTTTTTTTCTAAAAAAAGAAATGAAAGATAAATCATTTGTGCTGTAACCTTGTTTGCCTAACTTATCTAATTTTTCTTGTAATAATTCATATTCGTATGGTTTATAGTTCATAATCATAAATTTCATGGTTGTGTAACCTCCTTAATGGGCTTATTATATCAAAGAGATAATCACTTGTCTATGAAAGAAAAAAAGCTCATGATGAGCTTTTATAATTGAAGTAAGAATTGTGTATAAGCTAAGTAAGCTTCATAAACATCGACTTTTGATACAATTTCATGAGGAGCATGCATGTTTAAAACAGCAATTCCTGCATCAATAACATTCATATCATAATTTCCTAAGATGTAGGCAATAGTACCTCCACCACCTTGATCAACTTTACCAAGTTCAGCAGTTTGGAAATGAATACCGTTTTGATCCATAACATTTCTTATTTTAGCAAAATATTCAGGATTAGCATCATTGCTTCCGCTCTTACCACGAGAACCAGTGTATTTATTGAAAACAATTCCTTTTCCTAGATATGCGGCATTTTTAGGATCATTCACTTCTTTATATAATGGGTCAAAACCAGCGCTGACATCACTTGATAACATCATAGAATGGGCTAAGGCTTTTCTAACAGATAAGAATGTATCATCACCACATAAGTGTAAGATTTGAGCAATTGTATTTTCAAAGAATAAAGATTGAGCACCAGTCGCACCAACACTACCAATTTCTTCTTTGTCAACTAAAATACAACAAGATGTATATTGTGGGATTTCCTGAATATCTAAAATAGCTTTTAAAGATGTATAAGCACAGACACGATCATCATGTCCATAACCCATAACCATGCTTCTATCTAAACCATAATCTCTGGCAGGGCCACTTGGTACAACTTCAATTTCTGCACTTAAGAAATCTTCTTCTTCAATATCATATTTTTCTTGAAGAAGTTTTAAAATATTCGCTTTAACAGCATCTTTTTCAGTATCTTTTAAAGGAATGCTTCCTAATGTCACATCTAAATTTTCTCCTTCAATCACTTTCGCAGCTGTTTTTTGCATTTGATCAGCAGATAAATGAATTAATAAATCTGTAATACCTACAACAGGATCATGATCATCTTCACCAATCACAACATCAATCTTAGTTCCATCTTTTTTAATAACAACACCATATAATGATAATGGAATTGTCACCCATTGATATTTTTTAACACCACCATAATAATGAGTATCTAATAAAGCAAAACCATCACTTTCATAAAGTGGATTCTGTTTTAAATCTAAACGTGGTGAATCAATATGTGCTCCTAAGATTCTCATTCCATCAACTAATGGTTTTTCTCCCATAATAAATAAAGCTAAGTTTTTATCTTTATTGATCACATAGAATTTATCTCCAGGTTTTAAACTGTTCATATTTTCAATATCTTGAAAACCAGCTTTTTTAGCAAGTTCAACAGATTCTTTTACACAAGCTCTTTCTGTTTTACCGGCTGTTAAGAAAGCTTTATAACCTTCATTAAAATCCATAACATCTTGATATTGATTACTTTCGTATTTGTCCCAAGCATTTTTTGCGTACATTTTATATAACCTCATTTCTTTCAATTATTTTTAATAGAACTTCTACTTGTTTTTTCATCATTGTTAATGATACATACTCAAATGGTCCATGGAAATTATACCCACCTGTACCTAAATTTGGACAAGGAAGTCCCATATATGTTAAATTAGCACCATCAGTACCTCCACGAATAGATACAGCATATGGCTCAATACCACATTCTTTCATGGCTGCCATGGCATTTTCAACGATATACATATGTTGTTCAATATGTTCACGCATATTTAAGTAACTTTGTTCAATTGTGACTTTAACCATTGGATATCCATACTTTTGATTTAAGAATGCAGCAATATTTTCAAAATCCTGACATTGTTTTTTAGCTAATGTTAAATCATGATTTCTAATGATGTATTCCATCACTGTTTTTTCACATTTTCCCTGAATATTTTCAAGATGATTAAAACCTTCATATCCTTCTGTATATTCTGGTCTGGCATGAACTGGTAACATAGCATCAAATTCCTGAGCAATGCGAATAGAGTTAATCATCGCATTTTTAGCACTTCCAGGATGAATACTTTTTCCTGTGATTTCTACGACAGCACTAAATGCATTAAAGTTTTCATATTCAATTTCAGCAATATTACCACCATCAATTGTATAAGCATAATCAGCATGGAAAGCTTCTACATCAAAGTTTTCAGTTCCTCGACCGACTTCTTCATCAGGAGTAAAAGCAATCTTAATATCATTATGCTTGATTTCAGGATGATGGTAAAGATGTTCAGCCATACTCATGATAATCGCAACCCCAGCTTTATCATCTGCACCAAGCAATGTTGTTCCATCAGTTGTGATTAAATCATGATGAATCACATTGAGAAGTTCAGGAAATTCATGAGGATCAAGATATAATTCTTTCTCTTGATTAAGAGTAATTGTTGTTCCCTGATAATCTCTAATGATTTGTGGTTTGACATTTTGACCAGAAGCATCAGGAGAAGTATCCATATGGGCAACAAAACCAATGACTTTTCCATGATCACTGTTTGCTGGAATTGTTCCATAAACAATACCACTTTGATCCAAGTGAGCATCTTCAATACCAATCTTTTTCATTTCTTCAACAAGATATTTTCCTAGTTCTAATTGTTTCATAGAAGAAGGTATTGTTGAAGATTGAGGATCAGATTGTGTATCAAAACTAATATATTTTAAAAATCTTTCTTCTATACTCATTCATCTTACCTCGCTTTCTCTCTTATTATACATGGAAATCCACAAATAATCCATGATTATGATATAATCATAAATAGGGAGGTATTGAAAATGAATCAAACAATTCAGAAATTATTTGACAGAAAATCTGTTCGTGCTTATAGTGATGAAATCATAACGCCAGAGGAAAAAGAATGGATATTAAAATCTGCCTTACAGGCACCGACAGCAGGCAATATGGCTCTTTATTCTATTATTGATATACAGGATCAGTCCTTAAAAGATCAGCTCGCTATCACTTGTGATCATCAGCCATTTATTAGTCAGGCACCTATGGTTTTGCTTTTTTTAGCTGATTATCAAAAATGGTATGATATATATACTCACTATGATAAAGATATCCAACCATTGGAAGAGTCTGATTTGATCTTAGCTTTGGAAGATTGTATGATTGCGGCGCAAAATGCAGTCGTAGCAGCATGGTCTTTAGGAATAGGATCATGTTATATTGGGGATATTTTAGAAAATTTTGAAATTCATCAAAAACTTTTTAATTTACCAAAGTATGCCATTCCAGCAACTTTACTTGTTTTGGGAAAACCAACGCTACAACAACAAAATCGTCCAAAACCACAGCGTTTTGATTTAGCAGATATGGTAAGTGTCAATACTTATCATCATAAAACAATGGATGAAACAAAACAGATGTTTATTAAACAGACTGGTAAAAATGAAGATGAACTCAAAAATTATATACAGGCTTTTGCGAAAAGAAAATTTCATGCGCAATATCGTAAGGAAATGAATCGCTCTGTTAAAAAGATGATCGAATCATGGAAATAATAAAGCGGACAAAATGTCCGTTTTTACTCATCAAATTTTTTAATCGTTTTATCTGTGATTTCAATATGTTTACGATATAATGAAATATTAACAACGCGACTTCCTACAGCATAGATTAAGGCCATGCTTGGAACCGCAATTAATAATCCAAAGAATCCAAATAAGTTTCCAAAAATAACTAATGATAATAAGACATATAATCCAGAAATACCAACAGCTCCGCCTACAACACGAGGATAAATAATATTGGCTTCAAATTGCTGAATAATCACAAAGCAGATTGTAAAGATAATAGCTTGTGTAGAGTTAATAGCTAATACTAAAATAAAACTGATCGCAAATCCAAAATAACCTCCAAACATTGGAATAAGACTGGAAATACCAATAATAAAGGCAATCAACTCTGGGAAAGGTAAGCCTGTTATTCTAAAGCCGACATACATTAAAAACATTAAAATACAGCTTTCTAACAGCTGACCAGAAACAAAACCATTAAAATAATGATTGGCTTCGGCACCAATATCAAAAATCACCAATGAACGATGATATCCAAATAAGAAAGTCACAATTTTCTTTAACTGTCTTAAATGCGTTTCTTTATTGGCCAGTAAATAGATAGCCATAATAAAAGATGTAATCGCATTAATAAAAACACCAAAGATACCAATAGATTGAAAAATAAGATGAATTCCAGCATTCCCTAAAATATTACCACTTTGAGAAAGCAAATGATTCAAATCAAGGCTTGTCAGAGCCTGTTGAATAGATTCATAATTAATCGCATAATTGATATGGAAATGAGCTAAGGTATCATTAATCATTGTGACGAGACGATCAGCATAATTAAAAATATTTGTAATAATTAAGGCAATACTTTCACCAAGTCTAGGAATAATAAATGCTGAAAAGAGAATAATCAAGATAACAGCCAATATTAATGTTGTTGCAATACTTAAACCTCTTTTCAGTCCTTTACGTTTGATCTTTTTACCATACAAATGTTCAATCTTACGCATAGGTATATTTAAAATAAAAGCGATAATAATAGCGATATATAAAGGTGTCGCAAGTGCTAAGATATCACTAAGTATAGCAAAAACAGTTTCATAATTAAAAACAACAAAAGCCAGTAAAATGGCATATGTTAAATAAAAAATTGTTTTATTTTTTTTGACTATTTGACTTTTGTCAATCATAGGTTCACCTTCTTTTATGGTTATAATCATAACATAATTGCTTATAAAAGTGTAGTTCATTGTTTATTTAAAAAAATATGTTAAAATAAAGAAAAGAATCAAAGGAGGAATGAAGATGAAAGCAGCTGTTTTATTTAAAGATGGTTTTGAAGAATTAGAAGCATTAAGTGTTGTTGATGTGTTAAGAAGAGCACAATTGACATGTCTAATGGTTGGAATGGATGCAATGAGTGTTAAAAGTTCACATGGTATAGAAGTCAAAATGGATCAGTTGTTTGATGAAAGTGTTTATGATGTGGATATTGTTGTTTTACCTGGTGGTTTACCTGGAGCGACATCTCTTCGTGATGATCAAAGAGTGATAGATATTTTAAAAAGTTTTAATGAACAGGGAAAATGGATTGGAGCCATTTGTGCAGGGCCTATTTCATTAGAAAAAGCCAATGTCATAAGCAATAAGAAATTCACTTGTTATCCAGGATTTGAAAAAGAAATTCCTTCAGGGATTTATCAGGATGTATTAGTATGCTGTGATCAGAATATGATTACAGGACGTGGACCTGCCGCTGCTTTGGAATTTGCCTATACAATCTTAGAAAAATTAGGACAGCCTTCAAAAGATATTCGTGAAGGTATGCAGTATCATTATTTAGTAAAGTAAAAACGACTTCTCTCATAGAAAGTCGTTAGAAATGTGAAATCATCATTTCAATTTCATATTCAAAGAATTGTTCTTGGAAATAGACATATTGTTCTATTTCTTTTTTTGTATAGGTTTTTGATATAGGAGCAATAACCCATTTATCTTCATTATCATTGAAACGATGAATAATGGCAATGACTTTTCCTGTAAAATGAGATAAAGGTATATCAACACCAATAACATAGGCATCTTGATATTCTCCATCACCACCTATGATTCCTTCAATGTATCCATAGTTAATAGGGTAATATAGATTTTTATGTTGAGGGTGAAAACTACCCATAGGACGATCAATAGTCACGGTAACTTGCATATTTATTCTATAAATGAGCGACTGATAATCGCAAATTCATCTTGACTGGCAAGATGTATCTTTTCCATTTTTTCTAAGGAATCATCAAAATCTTTCGCAACTTGTGGATCAAATGCCATAGCTGGACTTTCATAATAAGTCCATGAGTGATGATCTAAAACATGAGGAACTAAAGTTTTCACCAGCAATGCTGTTGGGTATTTTCCATTTGCCAGACTGACATAAAAGTCTTTACAGCTTTGAAATCCTAAACGAACATAAGTTCCAGGATTGCCTAAAATGACAATAGTATCATATCCAAGCTGATAGGCTTCTTTCATGGAGTGTTCAATCAGTCTTTTTCCATAACCCTGTTGTTGATATTCAGGTAAAATGCAGACAGGACCAAAAGTGAGAACAACTTTTTCATTTTTATTTTCATCTATAAGCTTTGCTTTGGTATACATGATATTCCCAATAATTTTTCCATCTTTTTCTAAAACAAAATCTAATTCATGAATAAAATCTTCATGATCACGAATGATATGTGCTAAATAATGTTTATAACATCCAGGCATATAAACGTTATAAAAGGATTGCCTGATAACATTTTCTACTGTCATATAATCTTTTTTCTCTTCATAACGAATTGTAATCATTTGTTTCTTTCCTCTCTTAGTTGATTTATTTTTTTGACAATGATGTAGCTACAACAAATGATAATAGCTCCAATCAGTGCAATACCACTGTATATTGGCATCATATATGAGAGCACATAATCATCTCCACCTATCACAAGAAATGATAAAATATAAGATAAAAAATAAGAGTTCAAGATAAACAACCCTATAAAAGATCCAATCCCAATAACAATAACTTTTTCACTTTTTAACATAACAATCTCCCTTTTTATATTATAGGACTTTGACGAATGCTAAAGTACCTTCTTGATTATAATCTGGCTGATATGTAAAACCATCAATATTGAGTGTTTTCAATTCATCTAATGTACAAATTTCATTTAAGACCATCTGATTTAACATCTGACCACGGGCTTTTTTAATAATCATGGCGTTTCTTTTCATTTTCCCCTGATTATTGATTATGAAATCTATAAAATAGATATGAGGATGTCTTAACATATTGGTAAATTCTTTAGATGCTAAAGAAATAATGAAATCAACTTGTTCAAAATACTGATATAAAGGTGTATACCAATAATCATATAAGTTAATATGATCAGGTTTCATTGTCATATCTAAACGATAAGGGGTTATCAAAGTATTGTATTTTAAAACACCATAGTAAGCATCTAAAATACGTAAATGTTCTAAGAGATAATCATGATGATTTATGTAAGATGCTAATTCAAGTTGTTTAAAAACTGTTCCTTGATAAAAAGCTAAAGCAGGATGAGCAGTCTGTTCTTCATGAAAATACTTATACACTTGAGTCGCCTGTTTATAAGATATTTTCATGAGTTGACATAACTGTTCATCATTATATTGTTTTAAAATGTTTGTAAGATATTGTGTTTCTTCTGGAAATAAAGGTTCACTACCAACAAAAGGAATCTTTTGATATTTCATTGTTTTACTTGGGGCAATGACAATTTTCATAATTTCACCTCGAGATTATTATAAAGTATTTAATGTCATAGATAAAGAAATATGTTATAATCTTGGCGGGTGGTAAGATGAATACAATAGTCATAAATAAAATTTTAATGCATATGTTAGATTTTGAACATCGTAAGATTTATCATTCTACTGACTTTGTCGATATGAATGAAACATCTATTGATTATTATCGTAAGAAAGTAGAAAAAGCTTTAAATTCTCCTTCACTCAAAGAGTTAACAGTTGGTTCTTTACATGAAATGATGTTAAGAAGTGACAAGATGATTGAAAGTGATGAAGAATTTATCAAACAGGCACATGAAATGACGGACAAATTATTTGCGTTAGGTTCAGTTATAGAAGAAATGCCTAACAGCAATGTGCTGTTTGTGGATTGTTATAAAAATGGGGAAAGATATGTGGCAGCCTTAAAGCTCAACTATCGTTATATTCCTATGAGTGTGATTGATGAAGAAAACATTCGTATTACCAAAAAACAGGTTTTACCAACAATGGGTTCTCCTGTGGATGAAGCGATTGTTGTGAATGTGGATGCTAAAAAATTATTTTTAATTGAAAAGAAATATATGATTGATGGAAGAATGGATTTCTATTTGAATGCACAGTGGATTAAAGGTGAAGAAAAGTTGACGGATAAACAAAAAATGTCAACAATGAAAAAAGTTGTGAAAAAGATGGATGATATTTATAATGTCAATGATGGAAAAGCTTTACCTTTAATGAAGCATGAAATTCAGGAAAGAATTGATACAAATCAACCTGTTAAACCATTAGAAATTGTGAAAAAAGTATTGGAATCTGATGGTCAGGCACAGGAAGAAAGTGAAATCATGATGAAAGATTTAGGCATTGATGAAGAAGATCGTATTGAAAGCTTATCTTTAACATCAATGGATAAATGTAAGCTAGTGTTAGATGATGATATTGAAATTAGCTTACCAATAGAAGAATACTTATCTGGAGATAAAGTAGAAAAAGTGAAACAGGAAGATGGAACATATTCTATTTTATTGAAAGATGTCAGTGAAGTTATTGTCAAATAATATTCAAACAAGAAGTATGATTTGAAGATAGAAGAAGCATTTTTGAGTCATACTTTTTCATTGACAGAAGGTTAGTACATGTCATTATAGTTACATTTTTCAATATATTCATAATCTTAAGAAATGGGCATAATAAAATAGAGGCTGTGATAGGATGATTAGTTATGCACCATTATTTAAGACAATGAAGGAAAAATCTATAACAACATATGCCCTTATCCATCAATATGGAATTAATTCAAGAACAATCCATAATATTAAACATGGAAAGGGTATTTCAACATATACTTTAGAAAAAATATGTGAAGCATTAGATTGTACACCTAATGACGTTATTGAATTTATCAAAGAGGCAGAGTAATCTGTCTTTTTTTATATTCAATATATGTAGAAAACATCATAGAAAATAGGAGATAGAAGCTCATTAAAAATCCTCATTTGACAAATAATGGGTGCTTTTTCAAGCGTTTTCATGTATAATAAAAACTATGAAAGGGGTTTTAATATGGCACAATTGGATAACTTTTTGATACAACTTTTCCATGAGGGAAATTGTTTAGAGATGTATAGAGTTTTTGGTGCACATTTTGAGGAATTAGATGGACAAAAGGGTGTAAGATTTACCGTTTATGCTCCAAATGCAAGAAGTGTGCAGGTTGTTGGTGATTTTAATCAATGGAATGGCGAAAATCATTATATGGAAAAATATACTGATGGGGGTATTTATACTTTATTTATTCCAAAAATCAAACAATATGATACATATAAATATCGTATTGAAACACCCAATGAATCTTGGGTTGATCGTGCAGATCCATATGCTTTCTTTAGTGAATTAAGACCAGGAACAGCGTCTAAAGTTTATAAAATTGATGGCTTTAGATGGGCTGATAAACGCTGGTTAAATAAACGTACAAAGAATTTTGATAGAGTTTTAAATATCTATGAAGCCAATATTGGTTCATGGAAAATGAAAAAGGATTTTACAGATGAAGAAGATGGTGAATATTACAGCTATGAAGAAATGATTGATCAGATCATTCCTTATGTTGTAGAAAATGGTTTTTCACATATTGAACTGATGCCATTGACTGAATTCCCATTTGATGGTTCATGGGGATATCAGGCAACAGGTTATTTTAGTGCAACAAGCCGTTATGGAAATCCAAAACAGTTAATGGCATTTATTAATGCCTGCCATAAAAATAACATTGGTGTCATTATGGATTTTGTTCCAGCACACTTTGTAAAAGATGGACATGGGTTACATCAGTTTGATGGTGGTTTTGTTTATGAATATCCTGATATTAATTTAAGATATACGGAGTGGGATAGCTGTTATTTTGATTTAGGAAGAGAAGAAGTTCGTAGTTTCTTGATGTCTTCTGTTCATTTCTGGGCAAATTACTTCCATGTTGATGGTATTCGTTTTGATGCGATCAGTAATTTGATTTACTGGAAAGGAAATAAGGAACGTGGCGTTAATGATGGCGCTATTGAATTCATGAAACGTATGAATTCACATATGAATGGATTATTCCCAGGTGTCATGTTGATTGCGGAAGATTCAACAGATTATCCAAATGTTACAACAGCTCCACAATCTGGAGGATTAGGATTTGATTATAAATGGGATTTAGGTTGGATGAATGATACATTGGCTTATTTTAAAAAGGATCCAATTTATCGACAATATCCAGATGTCCATAATAAACTTACATTCTCTATGATGTACTTCTATCGTGAAAATTATATTTTACCATTCTCACATGATGAAGTGGTTCATAGTAAAGGAACAATTCTAGATAAAATGTGGGGAAATAATGACCAGAAGTTTGCGCAATGTAAGTCTTTGTATTTATATATGATGACACATCCTGGTAAGAAATTGAACTTTATGGGAAATGAGCTGGCTGAATATAAAGAATGGGATGAAAAGAAAGCTTTAGGATGGGTATTATTAAAATTCCCACAACATGATTCTTTCCATAGATATTTTCATGACTTAAATCATCTGATTTTAAAACATCCTGCTTTATATCAGTATGATTATTATCCAGAAGGATTTGAATGGCTCGTTGTTGATGACATGAAACAAAGTGTCTTTGCTTATGCACGTTATGCACCAGATGGGGAAGTGCTTGTCTGCGTGATGAACTTTGTAGGAAATACACATCATGGTTATCGTATTCCAGTTCCCGTAGCAGGAACTTATAAAGAGATTATTAATACGGATACAGACTACTATACAGGAAGCAATTTCACGAATAAACGTGCTATCAAATCACAAAAAATACACGCTGTCAACAAAGAAAATTCAATTTTGGTTGACATTGCACCATTTTCGAGTATGATATTTGAATTGAAGAGAAAATAGTTGAGGGAGACGAGATATGTTTAAGACAAAAGAAGAATTTAAATATGAGTTTTCAAGAAGAATTATTGAATCTTACGGACGTACAGTAGAAGAATCACACATTACAGAAAAGTTTATGACACTTGAAAGAATGGTTCGTGATTATGCTTCTGTCAATTGGGCTATGACAAAAATGGCTACAAAAACAAATTACCAAAAACAAGTTCATTACTTCTCTATGGAGTTTTTGATTGGACGTTTATTGGTAAACAATATGATGAATTTAGGTATTTATGAGATTGCCAAAGAAGGATTAGCAGATTATGGAATTAATATCCATGATTTGGAAGAATTAGAATCTGATGCAGGACTTGGAAATGGTGGTTTAGGAAGACTTGCTGCCTGCTTCATGGATTCATTAGCTTCACTTTCTTATCCAGCATTTGGAAATACAATTCGTTATGAATATGGTTTATTTAAACAGAAAATTGAAAATGGATATCAAGTTGAAGTTCCTGATCAATGGTTAAAATTAGGAAATATGTGGGAAGTGAGAAAACCTAAACATGCTGTTGATGTTAAATTCTGGGGACGTGTTGTATGGAATGAAGAAACTGGAAAATGGGATCATATCGATGCTGAATGTGTCAAGGCTGTTCCTTATGATATGCCAATTGTTGGTAATGATACAACTGTCACAAATACACTCCGTTTATGGTCTTCAGAACCAAGTGATGAAATTCCATCTAATAAAGATTTTAGACAATATGCTCAAGAAGTCAGAGATATCTGTCAGACATTATATCCTGATGATTCAACACTTGCTGGACGTACATTACGTTTAAAACAACAATATTTCTTTGTATCAGCAGGATTACGTGCTATTATTAAAAATCATTTAAGAGTTTATCCATCATTATCTAATTTCCATGAAAAGAATGTTATTCAGTTAAATGATACACATCCAGTATTGGTGATTCCTGAATTGATGAGAATCTTAATTGATGAATATGATATGGATTGGGATGAAGCATGGCATATTACAACACAAACATGTGCCTATACAAATCATACAATCTTATCAGAAGCCTTGGAAAAATGGCCAATTTCAACAATGCAGGCATTACTTCCAAGAGTTTATCAGATTATCGAAGAAATCAATAGAAGATTTATTGGATATGTAAAACATATCAGTGATAACGATGAAGATTTATTAAATCGTGTTATGATTTTAAAAGATGGACAAGTACATATGGCTCATCTTGCAATTGTAGGAAGTTTTAGTGTTAATGGTGTTGCTAGACTTCATACACAAATTTTAATGGAACAGGAAATGAAAGATTTCTATTTCTTATATCCAAAGAAATTCAACAATAAAACAAATGGTATTACACATCGTAGATGGTTAGCTTATTCAAATCCTGAATTATCATCATTATTAAATGAAACAATTGGAAATGATTGGATTAAACATCCAGAAGAATTAGAAAAACTAATGGATTATGTTGATGATTCTATTGTTCAAGGTAAATTCTACAATGTCAAACAACAAAGAAAACAAGTTTTAGCTGATTATATTTATAAACACAATGGTATTAAAGTTGATGTGAATAGTATTTTTGATATTCAAGTCAAAAGATTACATGCTTATAAACGTCAATTATTAAATATCATGCACGTGATTTATTTATATCAGCAAATGAAGATGAATCCTGAATTTAAGATTTATCCAAGAACATTTATCTTTGGTGCAAAAGCAGCTCCTGCTTACTATTTTGCAAAGAAAGTTATCAAATTAATTAATAGTGTTGCAGATGTTGTGAATAATGATCCTGAAACAAATCCATATTTAAAAGTTGTCTTTATTGAAAACTATGGTGTCACAATTGCTGAAAAGATTATGCCGGCTGCAGATGTTTCTGAACAGATTTCAACAGCTGGTAAAGAAGCAAGTGGTACAGGTAATATGAAATTTATGATGAATGGTGCTGTCACAGTAGGAACACTTGACGGTGCTAATGTGGAAATTGCTGAACGTGTTGGTGATGACAATGTAATTATCTTTGGATTAAAAGATAATGAAATTAATGAATTAAGATGGAATGGTCAATATAACGCATGGGATTATTATAATAATGATCCACGTATTAAACATGTTGTTGACTCATTAGTTGATGGAACATTCCATGAATCACGTGAAGAATTCAGAATGATCTTTGATGAATTGATGAATCGTAATGATGAATACTTCTTATTTGCCGATTTTGAAGCTTACTTAAAAGCTCAGGCAAAAGTAGATGAATTATATCGTGATCGTTCAAGATGGTCTAAAATGTGTCTTGTCAATATCGCAAAATCTGGATATTTCTCATCAGACCGTACAATTGAAGAATACGTTAAGGATATCTGGAAATTAGATAGAGTGAAAAGATAAACAAATGGAAACCAATGAGAATTAGATCTCATTGGTTTTTTACGCATTTAAAATTGAAAATAGGGAATAATAGTTATTTATGAAGAGTCTTGATGGATAGAATATCTTTGTTGATATTTTTTTATTAAGATTTTTTAACAAAAGCTGATAAAATCAAATCTTTTTTGTAAAATTCATGTTTACATTATGTAAAGATTATGTTAAGTTTTACTTGTGTATAAATAGGAGGAAGAGATGGAACTGACAAACATATTCTCTATGCTAGGTGGGCTAGCTTTATTCCTTTATGGGATGACCATGATGTCAAGTGGTTTGGAGCTGGCTGCCGGGAATAAGATGAAGTCAATTTTGGAAAAATTGACAACAAATCGTTT
>ERZ1643246.3060-NODE-3060-length-14933-cov-26.883855_pt1 | contig 14933 bp, 12 predicted proteins | sample MGYA00579265_ERZ1643246 | MGnify/ENA primary metagenome ERZ1643246 (study PRJEB29033, sample SAMEA4952261) | chicken gut metagenome | biome: Broiler Chicken; feature: Gastrointestinal Tract; material: Caecum | place: Ireland | collected 2018 | study: Broiler... | reverse complement strand
TCTATCATATGTTCGGTTTCCATTTTGATAATATCGACTATACAAAAGATACCGATATTCAGGTAGACATCCCCAGCCTGAAAGCCGAGGACTGATCGGCCTAAAACCTGGTGTATTATAAAGAAACAAAAGAAAAGAGGCTGCCTTACGGCAGTCTCTTTTGGACAGGAGAGAAATCAGTTTTCCTCCAGCTCTTTTTCGCTTTTCAGATTGGCGATGAAGTCATGGAAAGCTTCTGCGGCTGCCATATATTCATCTTCCCTTTCGATGTTGGTTACCACAGGATTGTCCCCTTCTTCGGAAAAGCGGAATAAATAAGTTTCTCCTTCAGGACTCTTTCCATTTTGGTTCAGGGGGACCAGAGCGATGTACTCGCCAAAGCCCTCTACAGGAAAGGTAGTGAGAACGGCACATTCCAGTACAGTGTCGTCTTCCAGTGTCAGCTTAATAGTAGGGTTTGGAACTCTGGGGATGGTGCCGGAATTTCCACCGGCGCTGGAGCAGTCGGCAGTGCAGGAAGCGCAGTCGCTGGGTTTGCATGCCCCGATATCTGCGGTATAGGTTTCTTCACTCATGTTTGGACCTCTTTCTTCTGAATTTTCTTGGTAAAATGTCACAGATTTCTCCTCAGACTGTGAGCAGGAAATCCTGACCTTTTAACATTTTATCAGATAAGATCAGAGAATGCAATGGAACTGGTGTAATCCACTTTAAATGCCTTACAGTACCCTAGGGGTCAAAAGAATTTGCATTTTCATATAGGGACACGTATAATGAGAATGGTTATATCCTGCAGGCAGTGACTTCGCCATTACATGCGGGACAGATTCTTGATAAGGAGGTTCGCAAGATGAAGAAGGACACCACCCATACGATCCGCAGGGCAGAACATTTTAAGACGATACTGACAGGAGAGGGATTTCTGGTGGGTCTGATCGCCGGTCTGGTGGTGCTGCTGTACAGAGTCCTTCTGGAGTATGCAGGCAGAGCTATGAATGTGATCCTTGGTTATGCCAGAGAAAATCCGGCGGCGGCAGGGGCCTGGTTTGTTCTGCTGTTCCTCATGGCCTGTATCGTAGGAAAACTGGTAAAGTGGGAGCCTATGATATCCGGCAGCGGTATTCCCCAGGTGGAAGGAGAAATGACCGGAAAACTGGAACAGATCTGGTGGCGGGTGCTTCCCGCGAAATTCCTGGGAGGATTTCTTTCCCTTCTGGCAGGGCTGTCTCTTGGAAGAGAAGGTCCATCTATACAGATCGGAGCCATGACGGGGAAGGCGTTGTCAAGGATCCTGGACAGGGGAAAGACAGAGGAAAAATATCTCCTTACCTGCGGAGCCAGCGCCGGTCTGGCGGCAGCCTTTCATGCGCCGCTGGCGGGGGTGATGTTTTCCCTGGAAGAGATACATAAAAATTTTTCTGTTTCCGTTCTGGTTTCGGTGATGACTGCTTCCATTACGGCAGATTATGTTTCCAGCCAGTTTTTAGGCTTTCATTCCGTATTCCAGTTTGACATCGGGGCGGAGATACAGCCCAGATATTACTGGCATATCCTGATCCTTGGAGTGATCCTGGGGCTGCTGGGAGCTTTTTACAATAAGATGACTTTGTGGGTGCAGAACCTTTATTATAAGGCGAAAGGGCTAAATGAGACCAGCCGTCTTTTGATCCCCTTCCTTCTGGCCGGGGTACTGGGACTTTTTGTTCCCCAGGTCCTGGGAAGCGGACATGATCTTATTGAGACGGCGGCGGGAGGAGAAATGCTTTTGGGAACACTTTTGGGATTTCTGGTCCTGAAATTTGTGTTTTCCCTGATCTCCTTTGGCTCCGGAGCGCCGGGCGGGATCTTTTTTCCGCTTTTAGTACTGGGAGCCCTTATCGGCGGCAGCTATGGAACCTTTGCTGCCCAGTATATGGGACTGGATCCCTCCTATATCAGTAATTTTGTGCTCCTTGCCATGGCTGGATATTTTACCGCTATCGTAAGAGCGCCTATTACAGGGATCATATTAATATTTGAAATGACAGGACAGGTCAGCCAGATGCTGTCTATGTCCCTGATCTCCATTACCGCCTATCTGGTGGCTTCCTGGGTGAAGTCAGAACCTATTTACGAAAGCCTCCTTAACAGTCTTCTGAGAAGACGGGGCCAGAAGGTAACGGAAAAAACGGGGGAGAAAATTTTGCAGGAATTTGTGGTCTGCTATAACAGTCCGCTGCAGGGTAAGATGATCCAGCAGGTACAATGGCCCAGGAATTGTCTGATCGTAGCAGTAAGGAGGAATGAGGCAGAGCTGATTCCCAGAGGGAGGACCATACTCATGGCAGGTGACACCATTGTCACCATGACCGATGAGATGGATGCGCCGGCTGTATATGATTATATGGAAAAGGCATGTACAGAAAAAGAGAACAAGACTGATAAGATTATCCATTGATAAAAAGAAATGAGGTGCCGGTTTGAATACTGCAGGAAGAGAGAAAAAAGAAAAAGTACAGACAGTTCCGGGATGTTCCTGTTATCCGGGAGTTTGCAGATTTCCGGATGGCTATGAATTTGCCCTGGAGGTTCCCCGTGGATCAAAAGCTTCCCTGATCTTATACCGTAAGGAAGAAAAACTGGAGATCCCCCTTCCGGAAGAAAGCAGAGAAGGAGAGCTCCTCTCCGTAAAAGTAAAGGGGATCCGTGAAGAAATAAAGTATAATTATCAGATAGACGGCGAGGTGATCCAGGATCCAAGAGCCAGATACCTGTGCAATGTACAGGGCTTTGGAGAAGACGTATCTGAAAACCTGTGCTGCGGCTGGAAAACAGACCGCTATGTATGGAAGGAAAGCAAAACAGAACCCAGAGCTCTGTCAGATTCTGTATTATATAAACTTCAGGTAAGAAGTTTTACCATGCATAAAAGCTCCGGAGTACGGAAGAAAGGGACGTTTCAGGCTTTGGAACAGAAAATCCCATATCTCCGGGAACTGGGAGTTACGGCGGCGCTCCTCATGCCGGCCTATGAGTATAGGGAGCAGCTGCGGATCAAGCGGCGCGACCGGCTGTATTCCTATACAGAGGAAAAGAGAAAAGAGGATGAAAAACCCAGGATAAACTGCTGGGGCTATACGGGAGATGCCTGTTATTATGCGCCTAAGTCCGCTTTCTGCGCCACAAAAAATCCTGTCCAGGAGTTTAAGCACATGGTGGACAGTTTTCACCAGGGCGGGCTGGAATGTCTTATGGAGTTTTATTTTGAAGAGGATATGCCTCCGTCAGAAATGCTGGAGATCATAAAATACTGGAAAAGAGAATACCATATTGACGGTTTCCATCTTATGGGCAAAGGAATCTGCCCGGAGCTTTTTATGAAAGATCCTTATCTTTCCGGAACAAAGCTGTTTTTCCATGATGTAGACGGAGAAAGGATACTGGGAGGAAGAAAACGATCTTATAAAAATGCAGGGGAATATAACGAAGGATTTCTCTACTGCATGCGCCATATGTTAAAGGGCGATGAAAATATGATGGGCGAGTTTTTATTCCGTACCAGAAGAAATCCTCCCTATAACGGCGTGATCAATTATCTGGCGGATCAGGATGGATTTACCATGGCAGATATGGTAGCCTATGAGGAGCGGCATAATGAGGAAAACGGAGAGAATAACCAGGATGGCCTGGAATATAACTGTACCTGGAACTGTGGAGTGGAAGGCCCTACCAGGAAGCAGAATGTCCGGCAGCTTCGTTTCCGGCAGCTGAAAAATGCTTTTGCCATGCTGCTCTTTTCCCAGGGAACCCCGATGATCTTCCAGGGGGATGAATGGGGAAATTCTCAGAAGGGGAATAATAACGCATGGTGTCAGGACAACGAGATCGGCTGGGTAGACTGGAGAGGCATGAAAAAAAATGGCAAGCTTCTGGATTTTGTGAAAAAAGCTATTGATTTTCGAAAGAAGAATCCCCTTCTCCATATGGAAACAGAACCTAAGGGGAGTGATTACAAAGCCTTGGGATATCCGGATATTTCCTATCATGGAGAACAGGCCTGGTATCTGGACAGAGGCAGCAGCCAGAGATATCTGGGCGTGATGTACTGCGGAGACTATGCGGGACAGGACCGGGATTTTCTCTTTCTGGCCTGTAATTTCCACTGGATGCCTCATGAAATAGCCCTGCCGGGAGCAGCGAAAGAAATATGCTGGAGAAAGGTTATAGCCACTAATGAAGAAGAAAGCAGGGAATTTGAACCGGAGGGGGAAATCCTGAAGGAAAAGACCATAGAGATCCCTCCAAGGACCATTATAATTTTAGCAGGAAAGCAGGATGAAAAAGCATGCGGGTCTGGCAACATTTTAAGACGATTACAAGGCACAAGCTTTTAGTAATGAAATATTGTTTTAAAATAGGACTTTATAAACAGGGACTCCTTCACGACCTGTCCAAGTATTCCTGGACAGAGTTTTCGGTGGGATGTAAATATTACCAGGGAAACAGAAGTCCTAACAATGCGGAAAGAGAGGCTACCGGCCTTTCTACCTCGTGGATCCATCATTACGGAAGAAATAAACATCATTTTGAACATTGGGTAGACTATGGCATTAACTGTGATACTATTATCCGGGGAGTGCCCATGCCCAGAAAGTATATTGCGGAGATGGTGATGGACAGGATCAGCGCATCCAGGAATTACCATCCGGATACCTATACAGATGCAGCGCCCCTGGAATATTTCCTGAAAAGTAAGGACAAGCTGTGGTTTGTTCATGAAAAGACCAATGAAGATCTGGAAATGCTCCTTCGGATGCTGGCCGAGAGAGGGGAAAAAGAAACTCTGAAATATATCAAACATGTATATCTGAAAGGAAAGTAGAGAAATTATGACAATGCAGTTAGAACAGGTTTGGGGAATCTTAACCAACCTGTGGGAGCAGATACCTCAAGAATATATGATCGTGTTTACCTTTGGCGGAGCAGTTTTCGCTCTCCTCAACTGTTTTATGGGATATCGTTTGAGAAAAGTCTGGGGCTGCCTTCTGGGACTGGCAGTAGGCGGCGCAGGCGGCGCGGCGGCAGGCTATTATATCCTGAATGACTGGATGCTGGCTCTGGCGGCCGGGGCGGGCTGTGCTCTGATCGTCTGTTTCCTGGCATGGGTCTTTTACAAGCTTGGAGTCTTTGTTATGTGTACCGGTCTGGTGTATTTTATGGTGATCACCATGCTGGATGCCCCTTCGATGATGACACATCTGGTGGTTCTGGTCATCGGAGTCTTTGCGGGAACTCTGGCCTTGGGATATGAGCGGCAGCTGGTGATCGCCATTACAGCTCTGTGCGGCGGGATCGGCGGAATGGGCCTGCTCCTGTCTATGGCAGGGGTTGATTCCACAGCTGCCCAGCTTTTACTGGGGCTGGTGCTGGCAGCTTTCGGCGCCTTTGTCCAGTCTCTGCCTTATATGAACCGGAGAGAGGCCCAGCTGCCTCTTTCAGGAAGAAGAGGAGGTTCAGTTCTGCCGGGCAGGAGAAAGAAAGTAGTAAAGAAAACCGTACATCACAGAACTGTCGGCAGCAGGAGATCAGGAGGAACCGGAAAGGGATCTGATACCGAGGAGGCCAAAAAGACAGATCCAAGGAAGAACAAGCCTAAGAAAGATCATTTTGACGCAGACGATTATGATGATGAAGATCTGGAAGAAATCTATGAAGCCAGAGAAAAAGAGCGGCAGAAACTGAACATGGACAAGACCCAGGAATATGTGGTAGGACAGAAACAGTTCGAAAGGCCAAAGCCGACAGCTAATTATGGAAACCAGCAGGGTATGGGGATCGATCTGGATGACCTGAACCGGGAATTATCCAAGGAGATCCAGAAAATATATAATGACGAGAATTCCGGACTGGATAATTGACAAACCACAGGAAGTCTTGTATACTTAGGAAAAGAATATTTTGTATATCAAAATATTTGAAATAAAAAACAATAGGATTATATAGAGGTAAAGCTATGACAGCTAGAATTATCGGAACCGGGAGCGCAGTTCCCGTCCATAGGGTAACAAATGACGATCTGTCTAAAGTGGTGGAGACCAATGATGAATGGATTTCCAGCCGTACAGGAATTAAGGAAAGAAGACTTGCCGGTGAGGAGACAACAGTTTCTATGTCTGTTTCCGCTGCAAGGAAAGCTTTGGAAAACGGAGGAGTGGATCCGCTGGATCTGGATCTGATCATTGTGGCCACCTGCTCTCCGGATTATTTCTTCCCAAATACAGCCTGCTGTGTGCAGGAAGCACTGGGAGCGGTAAATGCAGTGGCATTTGATCTCAGCGCAGCCTGCTCCGGTTTCCTTTTCGGTCTGAATACTGTGCAGGCCTACATGAAAGCAGGAGTTTACAAAAAGGCACTTCTGGTAGGAGCGGAAACCATGTCAAAGCTGATTGACTGGGAAGACAGGAGTACCTGTGTCCTTTTTGGAGACGGTGCGGGAGCTGCTGTGATACAGGCAGAGGAACAGGGAATGATCGATATGGTCCAGTATTCTGACGGACACCAGGGACCGGTGCTCACCTGTAAAGCCAGAGAGACCAGCAACTTTTTATTCCCGAAAGAGCAGAAGACAGATTATATCTATATGGAAGGACAGCCGGTATTCAAATTTGCTGTCAAGAAGGTTCCGGAATGTATCGGCACACTGCTGGAAAAGACAGGTACTTCCAAAGAAGAGATTAAATATTATGTACTCCATCAGGCAAACAGCAGGATCATCGACAGCGTTGCCAGGAGGATGAAAGAGCCGGAAGAAAAATTCCCTATGAACCTTCATTTTTACGGAAATACATCTGCGGCAAGTATTCCTATCCTCTTAGATGAGATGAACAGAGAAGGCATGCTGGAAAGAGGAGACAAGATCGTTCTTTCCGGATTCGGCGCAGGACTTACCTGGGGCGCTTCTCTGCTGGAGTGGTAAAAACCGGGACTGAAAATAGAAAAAGGCGTTATGAAACAGATTTTTGAGAAGCTTTCAGCAATCTGTTTCATGACGCCTTTTGAATTTTCCCACGGGCAACAAAGAGCTGTCGCATTAATCAATATTCCTGAAATATGACTAATGCGACAGCCCCGACTGCCGTGGGGTCTTTGACTATACTGGTATCAGTTTTAGAGGATAACTTCCATTCCTACTTTCTGAGGTTTCAGACCGCAGGACTCATAGAATTTCATGGCGCTTTCATTGCAGCTCCATACATTCAGGGTCAGATTATAGCAGCCATGCTCCCTGGCATAATCCAGAGCGGCGTTATACAGCAGCTTTCCGATATGCTTTCCCCGCATAGTCTCATCCACGCACAGATCGTCAATATACAGGGTTTTGATATCTGTCATAATGTTGTGATCCTTATACTGCTGGAATATACAGAAAGCATATCCCTGCATACAGTCATTATCGTCTACCGCCGCCAGTATGGGACGGTTGCTGTCCTGAAGAAGGTCTTTCAGTTCTTCGTCTGTATATTTGCTTTTCCCCGGTTTGAACAGGTCCGGTCTGCCTTTGTGATGGACCATGGCCACCTGAGCCAGCAGACTGTGGATCCGTTCTATGTCTTTTTCCTGAGCCATTCGTACTTTCATGGTCTTCTACCTCTTTTCCTCTGATTTCTTTTCCACTCTATTCTAACACAGGGCCGGTCGTAAATACAATATCGGCCCTTATCCGGAAAAGAAAGGAGAAGGACCGATATTGTATGAGTCATACTTCAGGAATATTTATACATTTTATGCGAAATTGCCGAGCATATTTGATTAATGTGACAGTACTGCTTTCATCTCGCTGTAGGTACCGTTCTTTTCAATATACTCCAGGATCCTGGTGACTTCTTCTTCAAAGCCGGGGATCTCTGTCAGATCTTTACCCCAGAAATCTGTATTGGAGCATACTGCATGTACCAGATCTTTTGCGGAATCTTCTTTGTGTGCGTAATAGAATTCCAATACGGATCTATCGTCTGAGATGGTATAGGCATCTCCCTTGGGCCGTACTGCTTTAAGGCCGGCATCTGTCAGTTCTGTGCCCCGGTAGAACTGGATATAGAAAGCAAAGGAAGCTGTGATGCAGGCAGGGAGTTTATGGAATTTTTCAACATATCCTTCCAGAGAAGGCAGTACCCTGGCTCTCCATTTGGAAGTGGAATTCAGAGATATGGACAGGAGGGCATGATCAATGAAGGGATTTTTAAAACGCTCTGTCACTGCAGCGGCAAAGTCCTTGCAGTCTTCCTCAGAAAGTGACAGGGTAGGTATGATCTCGTCATAAATGGTCTTATTCATGAAATTCAGGATGGTGTCGTCATGCATACAGTCCCGGACAATATCCTGACCTGCCAGGTAAGCTCCAAGTACCATGGAAGTATGGGCGCCGTTGAGGATACGGACTTTTCTCTGTTTATAAGGCTTATGGTCATCAGTGATCAGCACAGGAAGGCCGGCCTGGGCAAAAGGAAGCTCTTCTTTCAAAGACTGAGGTCCTTCAATGACCCAGAAACCAAAGATTTCTCCTGTATCGATGAGATTATCCTCATATCCGTTTTCTTCATTGATAGCGGCAGCCTCAGCTCTTGGATATCCGGTAACGATCCGGTCTACCAGGGTAGAACAGAAAATGTTTTCTTTTTCGATCCAGTGGATGAAATCTTCTCCCAGATCCCACTGGTTTGCATATTTCAGCACACATTTTTCCAGCTCTTTTCCGTTGTCATCGATCAGCTCGCAGGCCAGGATGATAAATCCTTTTCCTTCCTGGTTTCCGAATGTCTGGAAACGGCGGTAGAGGAACTGGGTCAGTTTGGCCGGATAGCTGGAAGGGGGTGTTTCCTCAAATCTGCAGGAAGGATCATAGGCGATACCTGCCTCGGTGGTATTACAGGTAATGAAACGGAGTTCAGGATTTTCTGCGCATTTCATTACTTCTTCATAGTCGCTGTATACGTTCAGGCAACGGCTGACGCAGGAGATGATCCTTTTGTCATTGACTTTCTGACCGTTTTCAAAACCTCTCAGATATAAGGTATATAAACCTTCCTGTTCATTGATCACATCTGCCAGATTAAAGCCTGTGTGATTGGCAATAGGCTGTACCAGGACTACCTTGCTGTTAAACCCTGCTTTTTCATTCATCATATCGATGAAATAATCCACAAAGGCTCTTAAGAAGTTTCCCTCTCCAAACTGGAGCACACGTTCAGGCGCTTCCTTTTGCAGATAACCATCATAGCCCAGCTCTTTTAAAGTTTCATAACATAATTTTTTCATAAGAATAGAAATCTCCTTTCTAAATAAGATCATTAAGAAGCGTTCTGACCATTACAGGGGATTTAAAGTGTAACCCCCTGTTTAAAGATGGCCATATCGTGGAAGCCGGCCTTTTCAGATTTTACTTCTTCTCCTGAAGCAACGGCTATCACATAATCAAAAAGTTCCCGGGAAAGGGCAGAGAGATCCTGTCCCTCTACCATGGTCCCACAGTTAAAGTCGATCCAGTTTCCTTTTTTGTGAAAGAGGGCAGAATTACTGGAAATCTTTACAGTAGGGACAGGTGAAGCGAAAGGAGTGCCTCTTCCCGTGGTAAACAGTACAATGTGGGCTCCGGAAGCGGCAAGAGCTGTGGAAGCTACCAGGTCATTTCCGGGAGCGCTTAACAGGTTCAGACCTTTTTCCTTTACCGGTTCTCCGTAAGCCAGGACACCCCGTACCGGGGCGCTGCCGGATTTCTGGGTGCAGCCCAGGGACTTGTCTTCCAGAGTGGAGATCCCGCCTTTTTTATTTCCCGGCGAAGGATTTTCATAGATGGTCTGGTTATGGCTTTTAAAATAGTTCTTAAAATTATTGATAAGATCTACTGTCTGATCAAAAAGTTCCTGATTTTCACAGCGGTTCATAAGCAGAGTCTCTGCTCCGAACATTTCGGGAACTTCTGTAAGGATGGTGGTGCCTCCTTTAGAGATCAGCAGATCTGAGAAAGCGCCTACTGTAGGATTGGCAGTGATCCCGGACAGTCCGTCTGAACCGCCGCATTTCATGCCGATCACAAGCTGGCTGCAGCTGACAGGCTCACGTTTTGCAGAACCGGCATACTCTGCCAGCTCGCCTAAAAGCTTCATAGCATCTTCGATCTCATCTTCAGATTCCTGAGCTACCAGGAATTTCACCCGTCTTTCATCATAGGGACCGATATATTTTTTCAGAACCTCGATGTTGCTGTTTTCACAGCCGAGTCCGAGAACAAGAACCCCTCCCGCGTTAGGGTGATTGATCAGATCTGCCAGTATCTGCCGGGTATTTTCCTGATCATCTCCCATCTGGGAACATCCATAGGGATGGGGGAAAGCCGCTACAGCGTCGATGGTGCCTTTACGGAAAATCTGGGCTTTTTTCTCAATGGCCTGGGCCACATTGTTGACACAGCCTACTGTAGGAATGATCCACAGTTCATTGCGCACTCCTGTTTTTCCGTCAGCGCGTTTATACCCCTGGAAAAAGACCTCTTCAGTAGGAGCAAGATCTGTATCCTGCTTATGATAGGTATAGGTAAGAAGATCTCCCAGACCGGTTTTCATATTGTGGACATGAACCCAGGCGCCTTTTTTCACCGGTTCTGTGGTAAGACCGATGGGACAGCCGTATTTGATCACTTCTTCTCCCGCTTCCATATCCTGAAGGGCAAATTTGTGTCCCTGAGGGATATCCTCCAGAAGAGTAATATTCTGGCCGTCTACAGAAAGCTCCGTTCCGGCTTTCAAAGGGCTGAGAGCTACGGCCACCTTATCTGCCGGGTGGATCATAATAAATTTTTCCATATTTTCAATTCCTCCTAATGGACAAATACAAATGTAAGAGCTTACATTTAATTTACTCTGAGAATTCAAAAACGTCAACGGTAAATTTGAAAAAATGTAAAAATGATGAAAATGCATAAAATATAGAGAGAAAAATTGTGAAAAACAGAGATAAAATAATCTTTGCTCTGCAGAAACTATTCAGGTATAATAAAAGAAAGTGTAAGGGCTTTCACAATGACTGGCAAGGAAGGTGAAAATACCATATGAATATCTATGATATAGCAAAACTTGCAGGGGTATCCATCGCTACCGTATCCAGGGTAGTCAATGACAGTCCTAAGGTCAGCGAAAAAACGAAAGCAAAGGTCAGGGCTGTGATGGAAGAAAATAATTATACGCCTAATGTTTTTGCAAGAGGCCTGGGCCTGAATTCTATGAAAACAGTAGGAATCGTATGTCCAGACGTTTCAGATACTTATATGGCAGGATGTGTCGCTTATCTGGAAAAAAGACTGAGGAGCTATGGCTATGACTGCATTCTTTACTGCAGCGGTTATGAACATGAGGATAAGGAGGCTGCGGTAGGCCTGATCCTGCAGAAACGCATTGATGCGCTGGTACTGGTAGGCTCTCATTATGCAGGGGAAAAGGGAGAAGATATCTGTTATGTGAAAGATGCGGCAAAAGAAGTGCCGGTTTTTCTGATCAACGGCTATATCCGGAGCAATGGCGTCTATTGTGTGCTTTCTGATAATTATCAGGCTATGTATGAGGCTGTATCGGCTCTCAGAGAAGCAGGAAGAGAGAAGATCCTGTTTCTATATGATTCCTGCTCCTATAGTGGCGCGGAAAAGCTCCGGGGTTACGAAGAGGCTTTAAAAGATAACGGACTAACTGTATCTGCCCGATATGAGATTTTCACCCAAAATAAGATACAGGAGGTGAAAAGGCTTCTGGAGGAACAGGAGGACCTGGAGTTTGACGCTGTGGTGGCGACAGACGACGGTATGGCGGTAGGAGCCCTGAAGTATGTAAGAGAAAAGGGGCGGTCTGTTCCTGAAGATGTAGAGATCATCGGATTTAATGATTCAGAACTTGCCATCTGCTGTGAACCGGAACTTACAACTATCGACAGTCAGAACGCTGCTCTGTGTAAAACAGCCATAGATTCTATGATGGCTCTTTTACAGGGCCAGACGGTACGGCATAAGAAAGTGCTGCCCTGCAGACTGGTCAAAAGAGGCACAACCAGTTTTTAGAACTTTTAGTAAATATTGCAGGATATGTTGACAGAGACCTGAATAATTTTGTAAATTATTATAAAAGGAGGTTTATATTATGAAACCATTTATGGATAAGGATTTTTTACTGAGTACAGAGACAGCTAAAGAACTGTACCACAATTTTGCTGCAAAGGTTCCTGTATTGGATTATCATTGTCATATCAATCCCCAGGAAATCGCTGAAGACAGAAAATTTGAAAACATTACTCAGGTATGGCTGGGAGGCGACCACTACAAGTGGCGTCAGATGCGTTCCAACGGAGTTGAGGAATATTATATAACCGGAGACGCGCCGGACAGAGAAAAATTCCAGAAATGGGCAGAAACTCTGGAAAAGGCTATCGGAAATCCTCTGTTCCACTGGAGCCATCTGGAACTGCAGAGATTTTTCGGTTATACCGGCGTGCTTAACAGCGAAACAGCAGAAGAAGTATGGAATCTGTGCAATGCAAAACTTCAGGAAGATTCTATGAGCGTGAGAAATCTGATCAGACAGTCTAACGTTACACTGCTGTGCACAACAGATGATCCGGTAGATGATCTGAAATGGCATAAAGTGATTAAGGAAGACGAGACTTTTGACGTTCAGGTTCTTCCTGCCTGGAGACCGGATAAAGCCATGAACCTGGAGAAACCGGGATATCAGGAATACATCCGGAAACTGGCAGAAGTGTCCGGCGTAGAGATCAAGACTTTCGCAGATCTGAAGGAAGCCCTGAAGAAGAGAATGGAATTCTTCCACAGCATGGGCTGCCTGGTTTCTGACCACGGTCTGGACTATGTAATGTATGCTCCGGCTTCTGAGGAAGAAGTGGAGAAGATCTTCCAGGGAGCACTGGCCGGAGATCCTGTATCAAAAGAAGACGCAGCCAAATTTAAAACAGCTTTTATGCTTTTCCTGGCTCCGGAATATGCTCAGAAAGGCTGGGTAATGCAGCTGCACTATGGATGCAAGAGAGATAATAATAAGGCTATGTACGCAAAGCTGGGTCCGGATACAGGATTTGACTGTATCAGCAATTATACACCGGCAGACCAGCTGGCAGATTTCCTTAATGCGGTCAATGATACAGGCAATATGCCAAAGACTATTATTTATAGCCTGAATCCTGCAGATGACGAGACTATCGGAACAATCATCGGCTGCTTCCAGGATAACGCTGCTGTAGGAAAAGTTCAGCAGGGTTCCGCATGGTGGTTTAATGATAACAAAACCGGCATGATGAAACAGATGACTTCTCTGGCAAACCTGGGACTGCTGGGCAATTTCATCGGAATGCTCACAGACTCCAGAAGTTTCCTTTCTTATCCAAGACATGAGTACTTCAGACGGATCATGTGCGAACTGATCGGCGGCTGGGTAGAGAACGGAGAATATCCGAAAGATATGAAGAATCTGGAAAAGATCGTAAAAGGTATTTCCTATAATAATGCGGTAAGATATTTCGGATTTGATCTGGAAACAAAATAAAAAACAGCAGAAAGGTCCATGGAAAGAGCGCTTTTCATGGGTATTCAAAAGAGCTGCAGATTTGGGGAATTCCCCGGTCTGCAGCTCTTTTTTGGACAGCCGGGCACGAAAGCACCGGACTGTGGGAATTTTGTGCGCGAAAAATTATTTCAGAGCTTCCATATCTCTGGCTACTTCTTTCAGATTTTCCCGGATAGAAAGACCCTGAGGACAGACTTCTTCACATTTTCCGCATTCATGACACTGATCTGCCCGTTCCTGTTCCGGGAGATCTTTGAAATAGGCCTGTTTTGCTTTTCCTTCATTTCCATACATGCCCAGTTCATTCCAGATATGGAAGTTCTGAGGGATATTTACGCCGAAAGGACAGGGCATACAGTAGGCGCAGCCGGTACAGCCGTTTCTTGTCCGCTGTTTGATCAGCCGGGAAACCTCTGCAACCAGTTCTTTTTCTTTCAGAGAAAGGGGACGGAAGTTCTGGAAGGTCTGGAGATTATCCGCTACCTGTTCCGGAGTGGACATTCCGCTTAAGACTACTTTTACATTGGGTTTGCTTGCTACCCAGCGCAGAGCCCAGGAAGCGGTGCTTGCTTCAGGATTGTAGTCTTTAAAGGGAGCGGTCACTTCCTCAGGAAGAGAAGCCAGAGAGCCTCCTTTTACAGGCTCCATGATCACCATGGGGATCCCCAGCTCTTCTGCCAGGTCATAACCTCTGTCTCCTGCCTGGATATCTGTATCTGCATAATTATACTGGATCTGGCAGAAATCCCAGTTCCGGTAAGTGAGGATAGTCTTAAAAGTTTCAAAATCATCATGGAAAGAAAATCCGAAGAACCGGATCTTTCCCTGTCTCTGGAGTTCTTCCATATAGGGGATCAGCTCCAGCTTTAAGGTCTTTTCCCATTTTTCTTTATCCAGACAGTGGAGAAGATAGAAATCTATGTATTCAGTCTGAAGACGTTCCAGCTGCTCATGAAAGATTCTTTTGGCGTCCTCCAAAGAATTTACATCCCACATAGGAAGCTTGGTGGCAAGAAAGAAGCTCTTGCGGTCATATTTTTTTAAAACTTTTCCAACGAAAGGCTCGCTGTTTCCGTTGTGATAGGGGTAAGCAGTGTCTATATAGGTTACCCCGGCTTTGATGGCAGTATCCAGCATTTCTTCTGCTTTGGCTTCACAGATGGAACCATCTGGATTTACAGGAAATCGCATGCAGCCAAATCCCAGAAGAGAAGGGGATACCCCTAATTTTTCCATTGTGCGGTATTCCATATCGCTACCTCCTGCTATATTTTCTCCAGAACATTGTATCATATATCAGGATAAGATATGGTAAAAATTTTGAAAAATTATAGAGAG
>ERZ1643246.3059-NODE-3059-length-14936-cov-13.216988_pt1 | contig 14936 bp, 14 predicted proteins | sample MGYA00579265_ERZ1643246 | MGnify/ENA primary metagenome ERZ1643246 (study PRJEB29033, sample SAMEA4952261) | chicken gut metagenome | biome: Broiler Chicken; feature: Gastrointestinal Tract; material: Caecum | place: Ireland | collected 2018 | study: Broiler... | reverse complement strand
GTCGGGCTCATAACCCGAAGGTCGCAGGTTCAAATCCTGCTCCCGCAACTTACACGTGTTTAACGTGTTAAATGCCCAGATAGCTCAGTTGGTAGAGCAGAGGACTGAAAATCCTCGTGTCGCTGGTTCGATTCCGGCTCTGGGCATTTTCTCTGCAAGAAATCAGCGATATGGCAGAGAATATAATTAAATAGGGGCGTGTAGCTCAGGTGGTAGAGCACTTGACTTTTAATCAAGTTGTCCGGGGTTCGAATCCCCGCACGCTCACTTTAAATATTATGATCGGAGATTGTTCTTCGGTCTTTTTTTCATAAACAGATGTTTATTTCAACGAAAATATGATATGATATAAAATTAGGCAGGGATGAATGATTTTACTTGAGAGGAAAGAAGAGGGATAAGGAGAAATACGGCATGGAGGATGAGAGGAGATACAGTAACCGCTATAACTCATCAGGCTACAGACAGGGAGGCACTTCAGAAAGAGAATATGTAAGCAGCAGATATACAGGAAATCAGAGAAGCGGTTCTGATTATTCAAGAGAGAGAACATATTCGAGATATCCGGACAGAACACCGGAGCAGACAGAGGATTATATCAGAAGACGTAAAATGCGAAACTGGAAAATAAAAAGAATAAGAATTCTGCGAAGAAGAATTTTCTTTTTTGTACTTTTTCTTATAGTTATTCTGTTTGTGGTTTTTCTACTTTCATTTTTAAGAAGTATAGGAAATGATGATAAAAAATCGAATAACGCAGATGCAGTAGCAGAAGCAGAGGGAAAAAAGGTGGAAGTAGTAGATGAGCCTTTTGTTAATATTCTTGAAAAAGAAGGCGGCGATCTTACAATCAGCTGGGACGGACCTGTAGAGAAGGAAATGTATGACAATATGAGCAGTGATATTCAAGAGAGTATTGACGCATTGACAGCTGAGGGATATACGGCAGGTTTCGTATTGTATGATTTAAATTCCGGAGGGGGAATCAGTTATCATCCTGATAGTACATATTACAGCGCCAGTGCCATTAAAGGACCTTATGTAGTATGGATTGTTCAAGAATATCCCAGCGCAGCTTCGGATATGTATTCAACGCTGTCAGATACGATAAACTGGTCCAGTAACAGTGATTACTTTACTTTGATAAATACATATGGCAAATCAGGATTTAATGACTGGACTGCGGAACTGGGGGTTCCGAATGTAGCCATGACGGACGGATCCTACGGTCCGATAACCGCCAGAGATTTTACAAAAATCTGGTGTTATATGTATGATTATTTTATGTCCGGTCAGAATAATGCGGACACGATAAGAGATCTGTATATAGGAACTGAAGAGTCTTCAATTTCCGAAACTCTTGGAGAAAAATATACAGTATATTCCAAGGCAGGCTGGATAGCCGATGCAAATGACTCTTACTATACTGTACAAAACGATGCCGGAGTAGTTATGAAAGAAGGACATCCTTATGTACTTGTACTTTTAAGCGATGCATACGGCCGGCATGATCTTCTGGACAATCTGACAGACTGTCTTGACCGGGCTCATTCAGGTCTTTCAGGGCTTGGATATGAAAGACCGACCCTAAATACATCTACTGCAGATGATGAAGGCGATTCTGATCAGGCAGACGATACGACTACAGAAGATTCCGGAACTGCGGATAGTGATGAAGATACATCAAATGATACATCGTCGGACACAGATAAAGTATCCGATGAAGAAGAGGAAGAAAACAGTTCAAATTAGTATGGAATATTTATATGATAAGCTGATAAAACTCAGAGATTCAGGATATTATGCATTTCATATGCCGGGGCATAAGCGTAATCCATCGCTGACCGAGGCGGCTCTCCCTTATGAGATTGATATTACGGAGATTGACGGTTTCGATGATCTCCATCATGCGGAGGGGATATTACTGGATGCACAGCAGCGCGCGGCAGAGCTCTACCATGCGGATGAGACACATTATTTAATTAATGGGAGTACTGTGGGGCTGTTGTGTGCCGTTCTGGGCTGCACGCACAGAGGAGATCAGATTCTTATGGCGCGCAACTGTCATAAATCGGTGTATAATGCCGTCTTTCTGAATGAGCTCAGACCTGTGTATCTTTATCCCGGTCTCCTTTCATCAGGAAGTCAAGAGGAAAACGATCTGAATGGACCGATTACACCAGAACAGGTGGAGACTCTTCTGGAGGAAAATCAGGATGTTTCTGCAGTTGTAATTACATCCCCCACCTATGATGGCATTGTTTCTGATGTGGCCGGTATTGCGCGCTGTGTTCATAGGCGAGGAATACCTCTGATTCTTGATGAAGCACACGGAGCGCATTTCGGCTTTCATCCCTATTTTCCAAAGAACGGAAATGAACAGAGTGCAGATGTTGTAATACACAGTCTCCATAAAACTCTTCCTTCGCTCACACAGACGGCACTTCTTCATATAAACGGAACAAATGCAGACAGGGACAGAATTTGTATGTATCTGGATATTTTACAGTCCAGCAGTCCTTCTTATATTCTTATGGCTTCTCTGGACGAGTGTGTACGGCTTTTAAAGAATAAAGGGAAAGCTTTATTTGAGAAATACGTATATATGCTTCAGGATACCAGGGAACGATTGAATCAGATGAAGCATCTGAAGATGTGGGAGTGCCCCTGTTATGACCGCTCTAAAATATTGATATCAACAGCGGATAGTGAAGTTCAAGGAGAAGAAATAAAAAAATATACAGGAAAACAATTATATAATGATATGAGAGAAAAATATCTCCTTCAGCTTGAAATGTCGGCTCCAAATTATGCAATTGCCATGACATCGCCGGGGGATACAGAGGCTGGAATGTGCAGACTGACTGCAGCTCTAAAAGAAATTGACGGAAATCTTGCAAAATATAACAGAAATGAATTTTTTGAGTCAGAAAATGAGAGAGCAGAATATAGCAGCGGTGTTAATGAGCAAATATATTCTATTGGAGAAATATATAAATTGACAAAGAAAAGTATAAATATACAATATGAGGAATCTGGAGGATGTATTTCCCTTGAATATTTATATCTCTATCCTCCAGGTATTCCGTTGATTGTTCCGGGAGAACGAATATCAGAAAGAACGGTGCGGCAGATTAAAGAATATCTTCGTACAGGGTTTGAGATCCGGGGAACAAAAGAAAAAGGCAGGATTGAGGTACTGGATAATGGGTAAGATTTATTATGTGATGGGGAAAAGTTCCTCAGGCAAGGATACGATTTATAAACATCTTCTGGCGAGGCATTCCCGGCTTCATACAACTGTTTCGTATACAACCCGGCCGGTTCGGGAAGGAGAATGCGACGGTGTTGAGTATCATTTCGTGGACGAAATGCGTCTGAAGGAAATGCGCAGTGCGGGAAAAATCATAGAAGAAAGGTCTTATAATACAAAATGCGGTATCTGGACATATTTTACGGCTGATGACGGTCAGATTGATCTGGAGCAGTATGATTACCTGATGATCGGCACGCTGGAATCTTATAATGCACTGAGGAAATATTTTGGAAATAATATTCTTGTACCTCTTTATATCGAAGTGGAAGATGGAGAGCGGCTGACCCGTGCCCTCGCGCGGGAAAAGGAACAGGAGCATCCCAGATATGCGGAAATGTGCAGACGGTATCTGGCGGACGAGATAGATTTTTCGGAAGACAATCTGAAACAGGCCGGGATTGCACGCAGATTTGAAAATAAAGATCTTTCGGAATGTTTAGCAGAAATTGAAAGTTATCTGGGGCTATAACTTCATTCAATAATGTGTTATACTTAACGGGTAGATTTGTGAAAGAATAAAATACGGCAGGTGATAAAGATGAGTGGTTTCAAAGATGTGGTCGGCCACAAAAATATAATAAAATATATACAGAATGCAGTTACGGCGGACGCGGTCTCCCATGCATATATCCTGAACGGCGAGCGTGGATCAGGCAAGAAACTGCTCGCGAATCTGTTTGCAATGAGTATGCAGTGTCAAAACCGGGCTGAGGATGGAGATGCCTGCGGTAAGTGTCAGTCCTGCAAACAGGCAATGAGCGGGAATCATCCGGACATTATCCGGGTAACGCATGAAAAGCCGAATTCGATCAGTGTGGACGATATCAGGACACAGGTTAATGACGATATTGTAATCCGTCCGTACAGCAGTAAGTATAAGGTTTATATTATTGCGGACGCGGATATGATGACCGTACAGGCTCAGAATGCTCTTCTGAAAACGATCGAGGAGCCGCCGTCATATGCAGTGATTATGCTGCTGACGGAGAATGCAGAGCTGCTTCTGCCCACGATCCGTTCAAGATGTGTCATGATGAAGCTGCGAAATATTAAGGATCAGCTTGTGAAGAAATATCTGATGGAGCAGCTGGAAGTTCCGGATTATAAAGCGGATGTGTGCGTGGCATTTGCCCAGGGAAATATGGGAAAGGCTATTATGCTGGCACATTCCGAGTATTTCAATGAGATCAAGGAGGAAGCAGTTCATCTTCTCAGAAATATTGATGAAATGACTGTTCCGGAGCTTATGGAAGCCGTGAAACGCTGTATGACCTATAAGCTGGAGATTAACGATTATCTTGACATTATTGCAATCTGGTACAGGGATGTACTCATTTATAAAGCGACAAAAAGTGTAGACAGAGTCGTATTTTCCGATCAAATGAAATATATAAAAGAGCGGGCAAGAAAGAGTTCTTACGAAGGAATCGAAAATATTCTGGATGCGCTGGAAAAGGCAAAGGCAAGAATGAAAGCCAATGTTAATTTTGAGCTGGTAATGGAACTGCTCTTGCTGACAATAAAGGAGAATTAACAGGATGACAAAAGTAATAGGAGTCAGATTCCGGACGGCAGGAAAAATATACTTCTTTGCACCGGGAAAATTCCAGATAAAGCAGGGCGATAATGTGATCGTCGAAACTGCACGCGGTGTGGAGTTCGGACGTGTTGTCAGCGGTCCGAAAGAAGTGAAAGATGAAGATGTTGTACAGCCACTGAAATCTGTCATAAGAATGGCGTCTGACCAGGATCGCAAGACAGTGGAAAAAAATAAGCAGAAAGAGAAAGAGGCATTTAAGATCTGTCTTGAAAAAATACGTAAACACAAGCTGGAAATGAAACTGATCGACGTCGAGTACACATTTGATGGTAATAAGATATTATTTTATTTTACTGCAGATGGAAGAATAGATTTTCGTGAGCTTGTCAAAGATCTGGCGGCTGTCTTCAGGACAAGGATAGAGCTCAGGCAGATTGGTGTGCGGGATGAAACAAAGATACGCGGGGGGATCGGGATCTGCGGCAGACCGCTGTGCTGCAGCACATATCTGACAGAGTTTTCGGCCGTGTCAATCAAAATGGCAAAAGAACAGAACCTCTCACTGAATCCGACCAAAATATCCGGGGTATGCGGAAGGCTGATGTGCTGCCTGACAAACGAAGAGGAGACATACGAGGAATTAAACAGCCAGCTTCCGTCCGTAGGAGATACCGTTACGACTAAGGACGGCCTGACGGGAACAGTTCATTCACTGAGCGTTCTGCGCAAGCTGGTTAAAGTAGTAGTGAACCTTGAAAATGATGAAAAAGAGATTCGCGAATATCCGGCGGATGAATTGAAATTCAGACCGCGGAAGAAAAAGAAAAAGGTCTCAAAAGAAGAAATGAAGAAGCTGGCGGCACTGGAAAAAGAGCAAGGAGCGTCGAAGCTGGATGACAAATAACAGGAGAACAGAGCTGTTAAAGCAGGGAGAGCGGCTGGACGACCTTCAGATCGGAGGCCTTGAGCTGATCCAGAATCCCGCGGGATTCTGTTTCGGCGTGGACGCTGTATTTCTCTCGGATTTTGCAAAGATTAAAGCGGGGGAGACTGTGCTGGATATGGGGACCGGAAACGGGATTATCCCGATCCTGCTGACCGCCAAGACGCAGGGCAGGAAATTTACCGGCCTGGAGATACGCCCGGAGACGGCGGAGATGGCAAGGCGGAGTGTACAGTATAATCATCTGGAAGACAGGGTTGAAATCGTGACCGGGGATATCAAAGAGGCGGCGGAAATATTTAAGCCGGCCTTTTTTGATGTGATTACAACGAACCCGCCCTATATGCTGGCGGAGCACGGTATCCGTAATCCGGATAATGCGAAGGCAATTGCAAGGCACGAAGTGATGTGTACACTGGACGACATTCTGAGGGAGAGTATGAGGCTTCTTCAGGATAAAGGAAGATTTTATATGGTACACAGACCGTTCAGGCTGACTGAAATTATGATTAAGATGAATTATTATAAGATCGAGCCGAAGCGGATACAGTTTATTCATCCATATATAGACAAGGAGCCGGTTCTGGTTCTGATCGAAGGGGTGCGCGGTGCAAAATCCAGAGTCACTGTGGAGCCTCCCATCATTATATACGGAGAGTCCAAGAAAGAAAAATAACCGTCGGGAGGGCGCCGTCCGGTGAAGTGAACGCCGACGCAGGCGTCGGAAAATAAAGGAGAAGATAATGTCAGGTACTTTATATCTGTGTGCAACGCCCATCGGAAATCTGGAGGATATGACATTCCGGGCAGTGCGCATATTGCAGGAGGTTGATCTGATTGCAGCGGAGGATACGCGCAACAGTGTAAAACTACTGAATCATTTTGACATTCATACCCCCATGACCAGTTATCATGAATATAACAAATACGACAAGGGGCGCAGGCTGGTGGAAAAGCTGCTTGAGGGCAGCAGTATCGCGCTGATTACGGATGCGGGGACTCCCGGCATATCCGATCCGGGAGAAGAGCTGGTGAAGATGTGTCATGACGCGGGGATATGCGTGACAGCAGTTCCCGGACCGGCGGCGTGTATTACCGCGCTTACGATATCCGGGCTGCCCACGCGGAGGTTTGTATTTGAGGCGTTCCTTCCGTCTGATAAGAAAGAAAGGGAGAATGTGCTCCGGACGCTGGAACGGGAACAGCGGACGATAGTAGTGTATGAAGCTCCCCACAGGCTGATAAAGACGCTGAAACTTTTGGCAGAACGACTGGGAGGAGAGCGCAGGGTAAGCGTGTGCCGCGAACTGACGAAACGCCATGAAACAGTATTTCGCGCATCACTTGCGGAAGCCGCATCGTATTATGACGTTAATGAACCAAAAGGAGAGTGTGTGCTAGTCATAGAGGGAATGAGCAGAGAGGCAGCCGAACAGGAAGAAAGGGGAAAATGGGCGGATATGAGTATTGAAGACCATATGGAGTATTATCTCTCACAGGGGCTGGACCGGAAAGAGGCTATGAAAAGGACGGCAAAAGATCGAGGAGTTCCAAAACGAGAAATATATAACTTTCTTGAGAAGGAAAAAAGCAAATAACGGACATCAGATTTTTACCTGATGTCCGTTATTTTTCCGTCTTTCATAAATACAACTTTTTTGTTTAAGCTGACAGCCTCCTGATAGTCATTCGTTACATAGAGGACGGTGATGTGCAGTTCTTCATTAATTTTAAGGATATCTCCGAGCATTTCCATGCGCCGGGCGTCATCCTGCCGGGCAAAATCTTCATCTACAAGAAGCACTTTGGGCTGACATACGACGGCTCGTCCCAGTGCAACCCTCTGCTTGTCTGTGTCGGAAAGAGCCTTGATCTTCTTGTCCAGGACATCTGTGAGTCCGAAAAACTTTGCTGCCTCCTTTACCCGGCTGTCAATCACTGTTCTCGGAAGATCCCTGAGACGCAGCCCCAGAGCCATATTGTCATATGCATTAAAATGGCGGTACAGTGTATAATTCTGAAATGCCATTGCAAGACGCCGGTCGCGGGGCAGGATATCATTGAGCAGATCTTTGCCGAGCCAGATCTCGCCGGAAGTAATATCCTCCAGACCGCCGATCATGCGCAGAATCGTAGATTTGCCGCAGCCGCTCGGTCCGTGAAAGATAACAAATTCACCGTCTTCTATATGAAGGCTGACGTCATTTACGGAGACGAATCCGTTAGGGTATGTTTTAGTCAGATGTTCCAATGTCACACTTGCCATAAGGAAACCTCCATATTTTTATTTGTTACAGCGCAGAAAAACTGCGTGTTCGTTTGGCCTATACGGATATTTTAGCACAAAGACCGTCCGCCTACAATATGCAAGCACGGATCAGCAAATGGCATCGGCGAGGACAACACTGGCAGCCAGTCCTGCAAAGGTGGCGAGCATGGCTCCCGCCAGAGTATAACGGGAATGTTTTACCTTTGCGGTCATGAAGTAGACACTCATAGTGTAGAAGATCGTCTCAGTACAGCACAGGGAGATGGAGGCGATCAGACCGATTCGGGAATCTGTTCCGAATTCTTTGAAAATGTCCAGAAGAAGTCCGGTGGCGGCGGAGGATGAAAACATCTTTACGACAGTGAGAGGGACCAGCTCTCCGGGAAAACCGATCATTGTGGAAAACTGTCCGATGACGTCTGAGATAAAGTCCAGAAATCCCGAGGCGCGCAGGATACCTACAGCGGCCATGAGGCCGATCAGTGTGGGCATAAGACGGATTACAGTGAGGAACCCGCTTCTGGCCCCTCTGATAAAAGCCTCATATACATTTACGCCCTTCAGTACTCCGTAGACAACAATGCTCAGTATGATAAAGGGAACGAGATAATCGGAAATATAGATCAGGATATGCATATAAATCCCCGCGAAAATTTTTGCTCCCTATATTTATATGCACTTTTCAGGTGGAATATAGCGGCAGATTATAACATAAGATGCAGTAACACTGATTCGCGGGAGTTTCTATGCTTCATCTGAATATTTCTTACATAAAATCCACTTATAAAAATCGAAAGAAATATATAAATTTACTTATGGCGGCGAGTGTAACAGGAATAGTACTGTTGTCAGCGTGCACTCCTGAAATCTCTCAAGATCAGAATGCGGATTTTAATGCTTATACGCATGAATTGTTCTGCAGTGAGGTATCATCCGATACAATAAATCTGCATTATACACTCAGAAATCCGGAAGATTACGGAATAGCCGAGCCGGAAGTAAGTCTCGGGAGCTTTGAAGCAGATCCTGATGCGGCCAGGGCTTCGGCGGAAAATATGAGAAGTTCCCTTCAGCAGTTCTCACGTGAGGAACTGAACCTGCAGAACAGGATTACGTATGACATTCTTGATTATCAGATCAAGTCAGCCGAGAGAAGTTCAGATTACCTTCTGTACGAAGAACCGCTGGGACTTGTAAGCGGTGTGCAGACTCAGTTCCCTGTGATTTTATCAGAATACCGGTTTTACGACCGGCAGGACGTAGAGAATTATCTTGAACTTATGGAGATGACAGGAGATTACTTTGACAGTCTGATAAAATTTGAGCGGGAGAAAGCAGAGGCGGGGCTGTTTATGGCGGATTACGCACTGGATACGGTTATGGAACAGTGCAGGGCTTTTCTCGATATGGGAGATGGAAACTATTTGTATTCAACATTTGCAGACCGCATTGAAGATGTAAATGAGTTGACTAAAGAAGAAAAAAGTGACTACATACAGGATAATGCGCTGGCTGTCAGTGACTGTATCTATCCAGCATACGAAAAACTGATCGCTGCTATGGAGGAGCTCAGGGGAAGCGGGAAGAACGACAAAGGTCTTGCATATCTGCCGGGAGGAGTAGATTACTATGAGATAACTGTGCGCAGGCAGACCGGGTCGGACCGGTCGGTGGAGGAAATGGAAGATCTGACCCGCAGGCAGATGACGGATGATCTGGAAGCGATGGAACAGGTGCTTGGAATTACAACGGAGGAGGCGCAGGAAGCGGCGGCATCTATGGGAAGAAAGTCGGCGGAAGAGATTCTGGCCAGACTTCAGGACGGCATAACCGCATCTTTTCCAGAGGCCCCGGATACAGTGCTCGAGGTAAAGTATGTGCCGGAGGAGATGGAAGAACACTTAAGTCCCGCATTTTACATGATTCCGGCAATCGATAATACAGAGGAGAATGTGATCTATATTAATCAGGCGCAGATGAACGATGATCTGACACTGTTTACGACATTGGCTCATGAGGGATATCCGGGACATCTTTATCAGACAGTTTATTATGAGAGCACAGATCCGGATCCAATCCGCAGCCTGATGGATTTCGGAGGATATGTGGAGGGCTGGGCCACCTATGCAGAGATGGGAAGTTATTATCTTACTCCGCTCCCGAAAGAACAGGCAACACTGCTGCAGAAGAACAGCTCCATTATACTCGGACTGTATGCTCTTGCCGATATGGGGATTCATTATGACGGATGGAGCCGTATGGATACGGTGGCTTTTTTTAGCAATTACGGGATTACGGATGCAGAAACCATAGAACGGATCTACGAGCTTATTATCGGGTCACCGGGCAACTATCTGAAATATTATATCGGTTATGTAGAATTTCTGGAACTTAAGAAGGACTGGGCGGAAGAAAGGGGAGAGAATTTTTCGCAGAGAGAATTTCATGAGGCCGTGCTTCGAGTGGGACCGGCGCCTTTTAAAATCGTAGAAGACTATATGTGGGAAACAGGAGAGTGACAGATGATATGCTGAATTATCTGTGGGCAGGAATGATTCTTGCCGGAATTATATTCGGAGCTTTTCATGGGAAAATGCAGGATATTACCAATGCCGCGCTGGATTCATCCAAAGAAGCGGTTACACTTTGCATAACGATGATCGGCGTAATGGCATTCTGGACAGGGATTATGGAGATTGCGTCCCGTGCGGGGATTATACAGGCGGCTTCCCGCAAAATGCGGCCGCTGCTCAGATTTTTATTCCCGAATCTTCCGGAGGGACATAAAGCAGGGGAACATATTTCTACCAACTTTATTGCAAATTTTCTGGGGCTCGGTTGGGCGGCAACGCCCGCCGGTCTAAAGGCAATGGAAGAACTTAGTAAACTTGAGGAAGAGAGAAGAAATAATAAAATTTCTAATTTGGGAAGAAAAAGAGGAGTTGCAAGTAATGAGATGTGTACCTTCTTGATTATAAATATATCATCGCTGCAGCTCATTCCCGTGAATGTGATTGCCTACCGCAGTCAGTACGGCAGCGTAAATCCGGCGGGGATAATAGGGGCCGGAATTGCTGCAACGGCAGTGAGCACGGGAGTGGCAGTAATTTTCTGTAAACTGATGGACAGAAAAAAAGAAAGTACCCGTAATCGAAAGAATTTTCTGTAGCAGCCGCGGTATGAAAAATGCTACAATTATGGAACAGAAGAATGAAAATACAAGACGGAGGTACAAGTTGTGAAAACAAAAATTACGATTCCTGATACAGATCTTACATTTCATCCGCTTGGGCTCGGCACAGTCAATGCCGGCCTTGCATGGGACGGCGCGGACGCAGACAGAATTTTTGATACATTTCTGGATATGGGAGGAAGTCTGATCGACACGGCCCACGTTTATTCCGACTGGGTGAAACCGGAGCGGGCAAGGAGTGAAAGAGCAATAGGCGACTGGCTGCAGCGAAGCGGTAAGAGAAATCATATAGTACTTGTCACAAAAGGGGGACATCCGGATATGACATCAGAGCATCCGGATACGCATATCAGCAGAATGAAGAAAGAAGATATGAGATCCGATCTGGAGTCATCCCTCAGGCAGCTGCGAACAGATCATATCGATATATATTTTTACCACCGGGACGATGTAAATCAGCCGGTGGAGGAGCTGGTCGAGGTGATGGAAGAATTCCGGCGCCAGGGGAAAATTCGTTATTACGGGTGCTCCAACTGGACGACTTCCAGAATGAAAGCCGCTGACCGGTACTGCCGGGAGAAAGGATACAGGGGTTTTATTGCCAATCAGGCGCTTCTGAATCTCGGGTATAAATACATGAATCCGCTGGACGATGACACACTTGTGTATGCAGACAGCCAGATGCAGCAGTACCATCGGGAAAATAAAGGTAATCTGCTGATGCCATATATGGGAGTATGCAGCGGATTTTTCCATAAATATGCAGCAGGCGGAGCAGATGCGGTGAAAGGCAGTCCGTATTATACGGAGGGCAATCTGAAAACAGCGGAGCGGGTAAAAGAGCTCTGCGAAAAGTATAATGCAACCGTGACTCAGGCTGTTCTCGGATTCTTCGGACAGCAGGATTTCGACTGCGCGCCGCTGTACGGCCCGAAAAATGCAGAACAGGTCAGGGAAGCTATGAAGACATTTGAAATTCCTTTCTGCAGAGATGATTATGAGATATAGGTTTATATCTCTATCTCTGTAACATTTGCGATTCGCATTTCCGAATACAGGATTACCATATCGCCCTCCCGCAGGATCAGATTGCCGTTCGGGATCATAACTTTCTCTTTCCGTTTTACAAGTACAATGACGGAATGCCTTGAGATATCCAGATCCCGGATTTTCTGTCCGTTCCAGGGATTATTCTTCTGAAGGATAATTTCTTTAAGTCGGATGTGGTCTTTGTCACTGAAGGATTCAGCTGCAAGTACCATGACATCGTCCTGCCGGAGAATAAGGCTGCCGCGGGGGACGAGAGCACGGTGATTGCGCTGTACAACAGCCACAATGACGCGTTCGGGAAGGTGAAGCTGGGCTATGCTTCTGTTTACCCACGGATCCCGGGCTGTAAGGTGGATCTTGATAAAATGTACGTCGGCTTCCCGGCCGTATTCTGCCATACGTTTGATGCGGGAATACTGGTCGACAAAGCCGGCGGATATGATACCGGTAGGGATGGCTACCATGCCTACGCCGAGAAAAGTAATGAAAATGCCGAACAGTTTCCCCAGTGTTGTGATCGGATAGATGTCTCCGTATCCAACCGTGAGCAGGGTAGAGGCAGACCACCAGATACCGGAGAACGCATTAGTAAATACTTCCGGCTGTGCTTCGTGTTCCAGACTGTACATACACAGGCTGGAGGCCAGCATGAGAATGAGGATCGTAAATACAGAAGAAAAAAGCTGCTGTCTCTTGCTGTTGAGCACCTCTGTAATCAGTTTTAGAGAGTCATAATATGCATTGATCCGGAACAGGCGGAAGATGCGCATGACTCTCAGCATACGGAACGCCACGGCTCCTGAAGGAAAGAAAAACGGCAGATAATATGGAAGGAATGAGAGCATATCTATAATCCCGGTGAATGAGAGCACATATTTCCGTACAGCTCCCGAGCCCCGGGACTCCGGATACATATATTTGGCTGTCCACAGTCTGAGAATGTAATCGAAACAGAACAGCGCCACCGTAATATTCTCGACTACGATCAGAAGGTCACCGTATTCTGTCCTGTATGTATCGTAAGTATACATAATACTGACTGTCAGGTTCAGAATAATCGTGATAAGATAGATGAAATCATAGACTCTTGCTGCATGATCGATCCCTGACCGTACCTCGAGAATCTCGTAGGTGCGGTATCTGATATGCTCTATTTTCCTGCTATTCATTACACGTGCTTCCCCCTTTATAAAATAAGGCTGCACATCAATCCAGAATGTAATGATGTACAGCCCCGACGGTCATGCTCTTGCTGTGGTGGTCTACTGCAGTTTCTTTCCTGTCAGCATCTCGTAGCTCTGCAGGTATTTATTGATTGTTTTCTCAACGATATCGTCCGGCAGTGTCCAGTCGTTGTCCGGATTGGCTTTCAGCCAGTCGCGTGCAAACTGCTTGTCAAAGGACGGCTGAGAGTGCCCGGGCTCATATCCGTCAGCCGGCCAGAAGCGTGAGCTGTCCGGTGTAAGCATCTCATCTCCCAGGACGATATTTCCGTTTTCATCCAGACCGAACTCGAACTTTGTATCCGCAATAATAATGCCGCGGCTCAGCGCGTAGTCAGCGCATTTCTTGTAAAGCGCGATTGTGTAATCACGGAGTTTCTGCGCGTATTCTTCACCTTTGCCGGGGAATGCCTTTTCAAGATGCTCGATGCTCTGTTCGTAGGAAATGTTTTCGTCGTGGTCGCCGATCTCTGCCTTAGTAGACGGTGTGTAGATCGGTTCCGGGAGCTTGTCGGATTCTTTTAATCCTTCCGGAAGTCTGATCCCGCATACTGTGCCGTCTTTCTGGTAGCTTGCCCAGCCGCTTCCTGTTATGTAGCCGCGGACGATGCATTCTACCGGGAGCATCTGAAGCTTGCGGCACATCATGCTGTTTCCGTCAAACTGCGGCTGGCGGAAGAACTCCGGCATCTCATTTACATCTGTTGTGATCATATGGTTCGGAAGAATATCCTGTGTCATCTCAAACCAGAATTTGGACATCTGTGTCAGAACAGTTCCCTTCTTAGTGATTGTGTTCTTAAGGATCACATCAAAGCAGCTGATGCGGTCTGTAGCTACAAGAATCAGGCTGTCGCCGTTATCATAGATTTCGCGTACTTTACCTTCTTTGATTGGTTTCATGTTATACACCTCGTCAATTTTCATAATTTGGCACCTAACTGCGCCGTTTAAAATTTCTCTGTTGCTGAAGAAGAAACTTCTACATATAAGAGTAGACAAAACAGAGGGAAAATACAAGTGTTTTATTCATTATAAGTATTGATTATGAGTTATAAGTAAAAAAGCGGCGGATAAGGATAAAGTATGATATAATCTATAGGGTTACAGTGAAAATCTACGGGAGAATCGCTGAAATTGTAATATGAAAGGAAAAGGCGATGAATCAGCATCAAAACGGACACAGACGAGGTGAATATACGGATGTTCGAAGAAAATACATCCTTGGCGGTATTGCCGCTGTTCTGATTATTATTGCCACAATTGCTGCAGTATTCTGGATATTTCATACGGATAAGAATCGCAGCAGCGCAGATATGCAGAAACAATCTGCTTCAGAACAGGATACACAGCTGCAGCACGGAGAAGATGAGAACAAACAGACACAGACATCAGAACAGGA
>ERZ1643246.3056-NODE-3056-length-14948-cov-29.374874_pt1 | contig 14948 bp, 17 predicted proteins | sample MGYA00579265_ERZ1643246 | MGnify/ENA primary metagenome ERZ1643246 (study PRJEB29033, sample SAMEA4952261) | chicken gut metagenome | biome: Broiler Chicken; feature: Gastrointestinal Tract; material: Caecum | place: Ireland | collected 2018 | study: Broiler... | reverse complement strand
AGGGGAACCATCCGGGAGGCTGTGAAGATCCTGGAATCCAGAAATATCGTGGAGATCAGAAGGGGAAGAGGGACTTTTGTATGCGAGCACCCGGGACTGGTAGAGGATCCTCTGGGGCTTGCCCTGGTGGAAGACAAGGGGAGAATGGCTCTGGATCTGTGCGAGGTCCGTCTGATCCTGGAACCGGAATTGGCAGCTCTGGCTGCCCAAAGAGCCGGAGAAAAGGAGATACGAAAGCTGGCAGAGATCCAGGAACAGATCGAAAAACTTTGCAGGCAGGGAGAATCTTACCTGAAAAAAGACATGGAGTTCCACGAACTGCTGGCCCGGATCAGCCGAAACTCTGTAATGCCCAGATTAGTACCTATTATCCAGGAAGGGGTTTCCCTGTTTATTGAAGTTACGGAGCTTTCTCTGGCGGAAGAGACTTTAAGGACCCACCGGAAAATTGTGGAGGCCATACAGGATCGTGATCCCCAGAAGGCCAGGGAGGCTATGAAGGAACATCTCCTCCTGAATCAGGAAAGAATCCAGGAAAAGATCCGGGAGGATAAATCAGAAACTTTTATTGACGGAAAAGGATAAAAGGTTTATTCTTATCATAAGACATCATACGTCATATGTTATAGGGTGCTTTTCATGTAAGTAATGCAGTCATGGAATGCAGAAAGTTTTGAACTTGATATTATAAAAGTAAAGGAGAGGAATTATGAAGCTGAGAAGTCAGGAACTGAGAAAGATCGCGCCGGAACTGGATCCTCTGCGTCTGGGAACCGGCTGGAAACTGGAGGACCTTTCAAAACCCCAGATCATGATCGAGAGTACTTTCGGGGACAGCCACCCAGGCAGCCGACATTTGCTGGAACTGGTGGAAGAGGCCCGAAAAGGAGTGGCCCAGGCCGGAGGACATGGGGCCAGATACTTTACCACGGACATCTGCGACGGGGAAGCCCAGGGACATGACGGGATCAATTATTCCCTTGCTTCCAGGGATATGATCGCAAATATGATCGAGATCCACGCCAACGCCACGCCTTTCGACGGAGGGGTTTTTATTGCAAGCTGTGACAAAGGAATGCCTGCACATCTGATGGGCGTGGGAAGAGTGAACATTCCTTCCATTATCGTTACCGGAGGGGTGATGGATGCCGGACCGGATCTTCTCACTCTGGAACAGATCGGAAAGTACAGTGCCATGTGTGAGCGCGGAGAGATCACAGAAGAGCAGTTGACTTATTATAAACATAACGCCTGCCCTTCCTGCGGAGCCTGTTCCTTTATGGGAACTGCCAGCACCATGCAGATCATGGCGGAAGCTCTGGGACTGATGCTTCCGGGAAGCGCTCTGATGCCTGCCACAAGTCCGGATTTAAGAGAAGTAGCCAGAAAAGCGGGAGAACAGGCTGTATGGCTGGCTCTTCATGATCTCACCCCGGACAAGATCGTGACTATGGAATCTTTCGAAAATGCCATCATGGTCCATGCGGCAATTTCCGGTTCTACCAATTCCCTTCTTCATCTTCCGGCTATAGCTCATGAATTCGGTATTGAGATCGACGGAGACACTTTTGACAGACTGCACAGAGGAGCTCATTATCTCCTGAATATCCGCCCGGCGGGAGAATGGCCTGCCCAGTATTTCTACTATGCAGGAGGAGTTCCCACCATTATGGAAGAGATCAAAGACATGCTCCACCTGGATGTAATGACCGTCACAGGCAAGACTTTGGGTGAAAACCTGGAAGATTTAAAGAAGAACGGATTCTATGACAAATGTGATTCCTATCTTGCAAAAGTGGGATTAAAAAGAGAAGATGTGATCCGTCCTTTTGACAAGCCTTTCGGAACTGACGGAAGTATTGCTATCCTCTACGGAAATCTCTGCCCGGAGGGAGCGGTGGTGAAACATACGGTAGTGCCAAAAGAAATGTTTGAGGCTACCTTGAAAGCCCGTCCCTTTGACTGTGAAGAAGACGCCATCCATGCAGTGCTGACACACGAAATCCAGCCTGGGGATGCAGTGATCATCCGGTACGAGGGACCGAAGGGAAGCGGTATGCCGGAGATGTTCTATACAACAGAGGCCATTGCTTCAGACGAAGAGCTGGGGGCTTCTATTGCTCTTCTCACTGACGGCAGATTTTCCGGAGCTTCCAAAGGTCCGGCTATCGGCCATATCTCACCGGAGGCGGCTCAGGGAGGCCCTATTGCTCTGGTAGAGGAGGGCGACCTGATCGAGGTAAACATCCCAAAACGTATCCTGCGGATCGTAGGAATAGCCGGGGAGAAAAAGTCTCCGGAAGAAATCGATGAGATCTTAAAGGAGAGAAAAAGCCGCTGGACTCCCAAACCTGCCAAATATCAGAAAGGTGTTCTGAAGATCTTTTCAGAAAGAGCGGTATCTCCTATGAAAGGCGGATATATGGAATAAAAGAGAAGAAAACGGGACATGGACAGCCGAAAAGAGACAAAAGGCATTTCCATGTCCCGTTTTTTGCGGTAATTGAGCAAATACTGTATAGAGGCGCAGAGGGCATCATGATAAAATGAAACCAGCAATGAAAAGTGAGGATCGGAAAAATGAAAAACAGACAGAAAAGCGCGCCCCAGCGGCTTTTGTGGGCCCAGTTTGACGCTTTGCAGATGGGTTCCGGCTGGGATGAAGAAGATATTACAAAGCCTCAGATCCTTCTGGAGGATGTATTTGGAGACAGCCATCCGGGAAGCGTTCATCTGGGAGGTCTGATGGAACAGGCAAAATACGGGGTTTTTGAAAAAGGAGGCTTTCCCGCCCAGTATCATACCACGGATATCTGTGACGGCTGTGCCCAGGGTCATGACGGTATGAACTATATTCTGGCTTCCAGGGAAGCTATCTGTGACATGATCGAGGTACATGGATCGGTCTATCCCTGGGACGGCATGATCCTGGCGGCTTCCTGTGACAAATCCATTCCCGCCCAGTTAAAGGCGGCGGCCCGGCTGGATATTCCTACGATTTTTATCCCCGGGGGAAGTATGCGTCCGGGGCCGGATATGACCACTTCTCTGGTGGCAGGGGATATTTCCCTGCGGCAGAAGAGGAAGGATGCAGTTACCCCTCAGGAGGTACGGGACTATAAACTTACCGGCTGTCCTTCCTGTGGCGCCTGTACATTTCTGGGAACTGCCAGCACTATGCAGTGTATGGCAGAGGCTCTTGGACTGGCTCTTCCGGGAAGTGCTCTTATGCCGGCCACTATGCGGGATATCCTGGGCTGTGCCAGAAAGGCGGGGCGTAAGATCATGGAGCTGGTAGAGAGGGGGATCCGGGTCAGCCAGATCCTGACAAGGGAAGCCTTTGAAAATGCAGTGATCGTTCACAGCGCCATTGGAGGCTCCACCAATGCCACCATACATCTGCCCTCTATTGCCAGGGAACTGGGGATCCTTCTGGAGCCGGAGCTTTTTGACCGGATCAATCATCAGGTGCCCCATCTGGGAAATATTACCCCCAGCGGAGAACACCTTACCGAGGCATTCTGGTTTGCAGGGGGAATTCCCATGGTAGAGCTGGAATTAAAGGACATGCTCCATCTGGATGTGATGACAGTTACAGGAAAGACCCTGGGAGAAAATCTGGAGGATCTGGAGAAAGAGAACTTTTTCCAGAGGAATCTGGGATATCTCCACAATTATGGCCTGGAGAGAGATCAGGTGATCTTCCCTGTGGAAAAAGCCAGAGAAAAAGGTTCTGTGGCCATCTTAAGAGGAAATCTGGCTCCGGAAGGGGCAGTGATCAAGTATTCGGCCTGCACAGAAGCCATGCGGGAACGGAAGGGACCTGCCAGGGTGTTTAACTGTGAGGAAGACGCCTATCAGGCTGTAGTGGATAAAAAAGTAGCTCCGGGAGATATGCTGATCATCCGGTATGAAGGGCCGAGAGGTTCCGGTATGCCGGAAATGCTGATGACTACGGAAGCCATTGTCTGTGATGAAACTTTAAACGGGGAAGTGGCCCTGATCACTGACGGCAGGTTTTCCGGGGCTACCAGGGGAGCGGCCATCGGCCATGTATCTCCCGAGGCAGCAGCAGGAGGCCCTCTGGCCTTTGTGGAGGACGGAGATATCCTGGCCTACAGTGTGAAAAATAGGAGCCTGGATATTGTAGGGATCCACGGGGAAGAGAAGTCTCCCCAGGAAATAGACGAAATACTTGGGGAGAGAAGGAAAGCAGGGATCCTCCCAAGACCTGAGAGAAAGGGATTGTTAAAAAGATATACCAGCCAGGCCCTGTCCGCCATGGAAGGGGCAGGCTATGAGTGTTAACGTAATTATGCGAAATGTGAGTGATACAGTACACTAGGAAAAGGAGAAGGTTATGAAAGCAAAATGGATCACACCGGCGGTAACGGCGCTGGATAAAAATGGACATGTAGACGTGGAGGCAAACAAAAGGATTTATGATTATCTGATCGAAAATGGAATGGACGGCATCCTGCTTTTCGGCAGTATCGGAGAGTTCTTTGCTATTTCCATGGAGGAGAAAAAGAATCTTATCCGGGAAGCTATCGGGCATATTAACCACCGGGTTACCGTGTATGTAGGTACCTGCCACATGGAGTTTGAGCAGTGTGTGGAACTGTCCAATTATGCCCTGGAAGAAGGAGCAGACGGGGTGATGGTGATCTCTCCCTATTATTTCAGTCTTCCAGACACTGCCCTGCTGAATTTTTACGACACTTTGGCAGACCGGGTGGGCGGCCCCCTGCTGTTATATAATTTCCCCGATAGAACGGGACATGATCTGTCTCCGGACCTGATCTATACCCTGGTGTCCAGGCATAAAAACATTGTGGGGATCAAGGATACGGTAGCCACCATGGGCCATACCAGAGGGATTATCCAGAAGGTAAAGAAAGAATATCCGGACTTTATGGTATATTCCGGCTTTGACGAATTTTTCGGCCACAATGTCCTTTCCGGAGGAGACGGCTGCGTGGCGGGACTGTCTAACTTTGCTCCGGATGTAGCCTCCGCCTATGCCGCTGCGGCAAGAGCAGATGATCTGAAGAAAATGGAGCAGTGCCAGCAGCAAGTGGACGGCCTTATGGCTATCTATGATGTGGCGCCTCAGTTTATCCCTACTATCAAGAAGGCCATGGTATTAAGAGGCATTGAGATGAAACCTGTCTGCGCCCAGCCTCTCCTGCCTGCTACAGAGGAAGAGACAGAAGAGATACGCAGGATTTTAAAAGAGGGAAATCTGGTGTGAAGAAATTAAATACTATGCATTTTTCCAACGTCTACTTTATCAATGGAACAGCATACGCAGGGAAATCAACGATGGTAAAACTCCTTGCAGAAAAATATAATGGAATTGCCTGTGAAGAAAATTATCATGATAAGCTGTTACCTGAATTGAGCAAAGAAGATTTTCCTTGCCTGACGTATACACGGGATTTAACTGATTGGCATGATTTTATCAGAAGAACACCGGAAGAATATGAGGCATGGATTGACGGTGCGTCGTTTTTTGAAAGGCCGGATCGGGAGAAACAATTCCTCTATCAGTTAATCATGGAAGAACCTGACCCGGAGCAGGCATTGGAAAACTATCGGCAGGGCTTAATGAGGATTCATTCTCAAGAGCGATATGAACGTTTTTTATATTCTGGATTTCATGTAATACATAGAGATGAAAACAGAAGTATTGAGCAAACATTGGCCTTGGTAGAAAAAGCCTTTGATTTGAGATAATAAATAAAGCAGAAAGAGAGCGGCCAGGCTCTTTGAGGGATTGGCCGCTCTCTTTTTGCTCTTTCAGGAGTGTAGCAACAACTTTGGAACATTTTTGCAATCTACTCCAATGTATGTACTGTAATGTATATAATAAGAAAAAAGAACAATTATTGATAAACTATATATTTTATGAAAAAAAGTTGCATAAAAAATAAAAAACGGTATATAATATATAAAGAACAACAAAATTGTAGTACGGAGGAAATACTTATGATTATAGAGATTAGAGCAAAGAACTGTTTTGCCTTTGATGAACAGATTTCCTTTTCTATGAAAGCTGATATGAGAAATAGGAAGTTTGCTTCGAATGTGCATAAAGAAAACAATTTTAACATTTTGAAAACAGCCGGGATTTATGGCCCTAATAATGCTGGGAAAACTTGTCTTATAAAATGTATAAAGGCAATCAGACAAATTTTACTTAATAAAAAGCCGGGATTAATGACGAATATTTTTACAGACAGTTCAATCTGCGAGTTGGGTGTGACTTTCCTTGCATTTGGCAAGAAGTTTTCATATGATTTTAAATATGATGCTGCTAAAAAAGAATTTGTCTATGAAAATTTCTCTGAAATATTAAAAGATCAGTATGGAAATGAAAAAGAAGTATCTTGGCTGGTAAAGGATTCTATACAAGAGCGGTATTTTTGCGCCGATATAGATGCTATTCAGATGATGCCCTTAATGGCAAAAAATAATTTGCTGTGTTATTTGATTGATACCAGTAAATTTGAACATCTGGAAGAGATGAAAAAGATTATTATTGCTTTTGCAGAAAAAATCGACATCATTAATATGAATAATATTCCTATGGAGCATACGATTAAGCTGATGAAAAATCGAGATCAGCTTCAGCAGAAGATTGTTGATTTTATTAAGAATGCGGACCTTTATATGGATAATTATGAATACGTGGATATGGATCAGATTAAATTGAGGGCAGAAGATGAAGGAGAAAAGCCGGATGAGAAGGTTCTGGAGCTTCCGGAAACAATTATGGATCAAATTCGGCTTGTATCTACCTATAAAGGCGTCCATGTTCCAAGTATGCTGTTTGATTCTACCGGAACAAAGAAAATCGCTGCACTGGCAGGGTATGTGATAGAAGGACTTGAGCAGGGAAGGATCCTTGTAATAGATGAACTTGACAGCAGTATACATTTTAAACTGACCAGAGCAATCGTAGCAATGTTTAATAATGAACTAAATGTAAATGCACAGATGATATTTACTGTTCATGATATAAATCTCATGGATTGTAAAAAAATGTTCCGAAAAGAGCAGATCTGGTTTGTACACAAAGATAAAGATGGGGTATATGTGTACTCGCTGGCAGATTTTACTGCGCAACAGGGTGTACGTGATACAACAGATATTATGGAAAAATATAGAAAAGGAGCATTGGGGGCACTTCCAGATCCTGATTTAATTAATTCTCTTTTAAGCATTAAAGGAAATGAAAAGGGAGGCGTTACGGATGGTAAATAGGCTTCCTGTTTTTTCTGATAAGCAAAAGATATGTATTATCTGTGAAGGAAATGAGGAGTATGCTTATCTGGACAAATTAAAGTCCATGAACGTATGGAATGATCAGTACGAAATTTCCCTTGACAATGCAGGCGGAAATGGAAATATTCCGGCAAGATATCAGGATCGTTACCAGAATGGTACATATGAATTAGTGCTTATATTTTGCGATACAGAAAAGAAACCCCACGAACAGTATGTAGATATTAAACGAAAAGTTAATGAGTTTCATGGAGTGGATCATGCGGCAGAGTTGGTGATTATTTTTGGAAATCCGTGTACTATGCAGATTATCATAAAACATTGGGCGGACACAAATTTGAAGTCACCAGCTAAACCAGTTAATGCTCCGTTGATTGAGAAATACACCGGGGTTAAAAATTATAAAGGGAGAGCTGATCAGATAGAAGCAATAATGACATATATTACGGCAGAAAATTATGCGGTTATGCGTCACCGGGTGGAAGGATTAGAAACAACTGATACAGTTGCCGGAAGCAGCAATTTTGGAAGGTTTATGGAATTGTTTGAAAGTGAAGACAGCAGATGGATTGATGAGATTAATGCAGAATTGGAGAAATAGATAATCTAAAGCTGAAAAAGCAACATTGACACAGGGGGTGGAGTCGAAAACTGCCGTTGTGGGGAGTAGTGTTCCCGCAACGACAGCGACCGGTATTCCATTATTTTGTACCTTTGTTTCCCATAGTTTTCACGCCAGTTCCTCCGGATCCTTATCCGGATTTTCCAGTTCTTTTATGGCGATCTTAAAACCGTTCTGGGCAGCCTTCATCCGCCAGAAATCCGCCTTTTCCTCATCTTTTTCCACACCTTCTCCGTAACGGTAGAGTACAGAGAGGTTGTACTGGGCAGCGGGGATATTGGCATTGGCAGCTTTTTCGAAAAGCTGGAAAGCTTTGGCCGGATCGTAGGGGACAGGCTTGCCGGAGAGATAAAAGCCTCCAATGCAGCACATGGCCCGGAAATCTCCCTGGCCTGCAGCTTTTTTGTACCAGTCAAAAGCCTTGGAAAGATCCGGTTTTGTTCCAAGACCTTCCTCATAGCACCGTCCCATATTAAACTGGGCGTTGACATTTCCGTCTTTGGCCGCCTGTTCCATATACCGGAGGCCTTTCCGCTCATCTTTTTCCACACCTTTTCCCTGGAAATACATAAGCGCCAGATGCATGGCGGCTTCGGCCTGCCCCTTTTTTGCTGCCTTCTCGTACCAGACAGCGGCCTGGGCCAGATCTACAGAGGTGCGGATTCCGTTTTCATAGTAATAGCCTACTCCATAAATAAAATCTCTCTGGCCGTTTTCTGCCAGGATCTTTAATTCTTCTACACTGAGATTCAGATTTTTAACGTTCATAAGTAACTCCTTAAAATTTAGTAAAGCCGATATAGCGGCGGATTATTTTCCGATATCTTAGTATAGCATAAGGCGGGATATTTGTGTATAATAATTAACAGTCTGCTCGCTAAGAAAGGGCGTGATTACATGAGTAATAAAGAGCGTATTATGGAGTTGATATATGGGATACCTGACAGAAGACTGGTGTTTATAGTGGATATGCTGGAATCTCTAAAGGCTTATGCGGGAGAGGAGATTCCACCAGATGAATGGGATCTTCAGATAATCCAAGAAACAGAGGAGACATCTATAAAAAATATTAGAAAATCTTAGAGGGCAAAAAAAGCTTAGAAAAAAGTAACAAAGCTTTTTATGCCCTCTTTATGTTCAGCTGCTGACTATGGACAAAGAAGCAAAGTCGTACCAAATCAGGGAAAGCAGCAATAGTCCCAGGGAAACAGAGGTAAAAATGATCTCAAGGATAAAAAAGGTACAGTGATGTTTTTTCTTGAGGATCAAAAGTACAAGGATAAAAAGGTTAAGGACAATCCACAGCCCCCAGAGAACATAAAACCAGGAAAAGGGAGCAGTCAGAAGATAATCTCTGCTGTATCCACTGAAAGTAAATAGTCTCAAATAAAAGGCTGTGAAATAAAAAACAGCATGGAAAAGAAATAACACAATATAAAAAGTATTTGTTTTTTTCAATTTTATCACCTTCTGATTTCAGTGGCCGGTTATAGAATATCTGTGTCAGTCCAACGCCGGGGGAAAGATCCGAAACTGTCTTATATATATCATCTGACTGCGGGTCTGTCAATCTGTATTCCAAGATTGACTGCGTTTCTTATGGAAAGAAAAGTAAAAATAGAGTTTACAACTGCCGGGCGGACGTATATAATAGAAACCGGACAAAAAATATCTATATTCATATATAAACGGAGGAAAAACAATGCTTGAATTAAAAGATGTTTCTTTTCGTGTAGATGACGAGAAGGACAAGGAGAAAGATATCCTGGAGCATGTAAGCTTTACCCTGGAGGATAATAAGTTTGTTGCCATTACAGGTCCTAATGGCGGCGGAAAGTCCACTATGGCAAAGATCATCGCCGGTATCCTGAAGCCTACAGAAGGAAAGATCTTCTTTGACGGAGAGGACATTACAGACTGGAGCGTTACAGACAGAGCCAAAGCCGGGATCAGCTATGCTTTCCAGCAGCCGGTACGGTTTAAGGGCGTGACAGTCTTCGATCTGATCAATCTGGCAGCAGGAAAAGAAATTTCCCTTTCTGACGCCTGCCAGTATCTTTCTGAGGTAGGACTGTGCGCAAAGGACTATATCAACAGAGAAGTAAACGCCAGTCTGTCAGGCGGAGAGATGAAGCGTATTGAGATCGCCACTGTTATGGCCAGAAATACCAAATTATCTGTTTTTGACGAGCCGGAGGCAGGTATCGACCTGTGGAGCTTCCAGAACCTGATCCATGTATTTGAAAATCTTCACAAAGAAAAACACGGTTCTATTCTGATCATCTCTCATCAGGAAAGGATCCTGAACACAGCAGATGAGATCCTTGTGATCGCAGAAGGCAAGCTGGTGAAGAGAGGAACCAGAGAGGAAGTGCTGCCGGGACTGTTAAATGCGGCAGACGCTCCGGAAGATACTGCAAACTGCGCCATTTGGCAAAAAGGAGGACTGAACTGATGGATACAATACAGAAAGAACTTTTAGAGGCGGTTTCCGGACTCCATGAGATCCCGGTAGGAGCCTATAATATCCGTACCAACGGCAAGACAGAGGCAAGAAACAGCACAGAACATATTGAGATCCTGCCAAGAGAAAGCGGAGACGGCATTATCATCAAGATCAAACCGGGAACAAAAAATGAAAGCGTTCATATTCCGGTAGTGCTCTCCCAGGCAGGTCTGAAAGAGACTGTTTACAATGATTTTTATATCGGCGACGACTGTGATGTGACCATTATCGCCGGCTGCGGTATCCACTGCGGTACAGATGACGGAAGCCAGCACGACGGTATCCACAGCTTTTTTATCGGAAAAAATTCCAGAGTAAAATATGTGGAGAAACATTACGGAACCGGCGATGGAAAGGGTCAGAAGATCATGAATCCGGAGACTATCATCGAGGTGGGCGAAAACAGCTACATGGAAATGGATACAGCCCAGATCAAAGGTGTGGATTCTACGATCCGTAAGACTACTGCAAAACTGGCAGAGCATGCCAGCCTTAAAGTTATGGAAAGACTGATGACTCATGGAAATCAGAAAGCAGAGAGCCGTTTTATCGTAGACATGAACGGAGAAGATTCAGGAGCTAATATTATCTCCCGTTCTGTTGCAAGAGATGATTCCCATCAGTTATTCCAGTCTGTATTAAACGGAAACGCCAAATGCAGCGGCCATACAGAGTGCGACGCTATTATCGTGGGCAACGCCAAGATCAGCTCTATTCCGGAGATCACAGCCAACAATTCGGATGCGGCTCTGATCCATGAGGCGGCTATCGGAAAGATCGCCGGAGAACAGATCATCAAGCTGATGACTCTGGGACTTACAGAAGAGGAAGCGGAAGAGCAGATCATCAGCGGCTTCCTGAAATAATCAGACGTATTTTAGACTCTTTCTCTGATAAAATAGAAACAACGGTAAACAAGTATTGTAAATGAGGGTGTTTCTATGGTTTATAACAATGTAAGGCATGAGTGCAATCTGTATAATTTTTTCTTTGCTCCCAGAGGAAATAAGCGGATGATGGAGCTGGGGATGAAGATCACCCAGATGTACCTGAATCCTTTTGACCGGATCATCGGGATCATCGGGGCAAAGGACTCAGGAAAGAGCTGGCTGATCAAGGGGATGTTTCCCGGGATCCAGACTGTGGAGTCGGATGATGAATTTGATATCCTGAATATGCCTCTTCTAAATTCAGAAGAGGTGGGGTTTTATACGCCCAAGACCTTTCATGTTGACGTTAGGGCTGCCAGGAAATATGTGTCTCTGGAAGAGATCTCGAAGGCAGTCCTTCATGTGACTTCCCAGCATAAAAGAGTGATCGTGGAGCATTTTGAGATCCTGTATCCGGCGCTGAAGCGCAATGCGGATCTTCTCATCGGGATCGGAGAGGAGGTCATTGTTACCAGACCTTCTCTTTTCGGGCCTTTGCCGGATAATATCGCAAAGATCGCTTTCAGCTCTCTGATTTACCGGAAAATGGCCCACAGCGCGGAGGATCTTTTCGGATATTGTGTGAAGGATATTCCAAGACCGGAGTATCATCGGTCGGATATCCGTCATGGCTTTGCTATTAATTATCAGGAAAAACCGGAATTTGACCTGGAGGAGATCGAGGAAAAAGTGCTGGATCTGATCCGGCAGGATCTGCCTATTGTCCCTTATGATGAAGAACATATCAAAATTGGAGACTATGTCATGCACTGTACAGGCCCTCTTATGCATGTGGAAAGTACAGGAAAAATTGAAAACTTTTCTCTGATCAAAGAATTTTATTACGAGCCCAGATTTCACTATTACGTAGTGGCTGGAACCGTAGGTTATAAGCATGAGAAAGATGAAAATGATGAAGAGGTAAACAAGATCGAAATCGTAGATGAACTGTAAAAGTATTGACAATTCCCTGAAAAAGGAGTAATTGTATTATTGGAGTTAGTGATAACTAAAACCCATTTGGGAGGAGGAAGATCCTATGATCACGGATATACTCATACTTGCGGCAGTAGTATCTTACAGCGGCTTTGTGATCCATCGACATATAAAAAACAGAAAGAATCCTAAAGCAGGCTGCGGCGGCTGTTCCGGCTGTGGCGGAAACTGCCCGGGGAGCGGTGGGAATAGTTATTGCAATCTCAAAAATACAGGAAAGTAGGGGATTGTTATGACAGATGCGGTCATACTGGTGATCTTGGTAATCGCTCTGATCTTTGGAGTGAAGGGCACTGTAAAGCACTTTAAAGGAGAGGGTGCCTGCTGCGGAGGCGGCAGCGGTACGGTGAAAGCAAAGCGTAAATCTCTGAAAAATCCAAAGCTTGGAGAGAAGACGATCCAGATCGAAGGGATGCACTGTGACCACTGCAGACAAAGCGTGATGTCGGAACTGAATAAGATTGATGGCGTGGCGGCAAAGGTAGATCTGAAGAAAAACAGGGCTGTTGTCTCCTATGACAGACCGGTAAAAGAGGAAGATCTGCGCCAGGCAGTTGAGAGAGCAGGCTTTAAGGTCAGCTCCATAGCATGAAAACGCAAAGACACAGAATATAAGCACAGGGGCCTGCCCCATGAAAGATACACCGGAAATATTTGTACATATTCCTGCGAAATGTATAAATATTTTCAGGTTTGGTTTCATGGGGCAGGTCTTTTTTCTAAATTTTATTCTATATTCCCTAAAGAAGGAACTTTGACAGTGAAATTTCCCGATAGTACAATGGAATTATGTAAAGGAAACGTGTGAAAGAGAAGATATTCTCAGGAAAAGAAAGGAAGGATGAAAAATGGCGATCCATGTACTAGACGAGGCAAAAAGATGTTTGAACTGCAAGGTTCCCCAGTGTCAGAAAGGGTGTCCCATCAATACGCCCATTCCCCAGGTGATCCAGCTTTTACTGAACGGACAGCTGGATAAAGCGGGAAGGATGCTTTTTGAGAATAATCCTCTGACCACAGTATGCAGCCTTGTGTGCAACCATGAGAATCAGTGCGAGGGACACTGTGTTCTTGGGAAAAAAGGAGCTCCGGTACATTTTTCTACTATTGAAAACTATATTTCCAGCACCTACAGTTCCAAGATGGTAAAGGGTCCGGCCAAGCCCAACGGCATGCGAGTAGCCATTATCGGCTCCGGTCCGGCAGGTCTGACCATTGCGGTCCTTCTTGCCAGAAAAGGATATCAGGTGACTATTTTTGAGGGAAAGGATAAGATCGGAGGAGTGCTCCGGTATGGGATACCGGAATTCCGTCTGCCCAAAAGCGTCCTGGATGATTTTGAGTACCGCCATCTGCGCCTGAAAGATATCAAGGTACGGCCCAATACCACCATCGGCGGAGCCATTACCATAGATGACCTTCTAAGAGACGGTTATAAGGCGATTTTTGTGGGAACCGGCGTATGGCGTCCAAACACTCTTCATATTAAAGGAGAAACGTTAGGTCACGTACATTTTGGTATCAATTATCTGAATAATCCGGACAGTTTCCATCTGGGAGAACGGGTGATCGTTATTGGCGCGGGAAATTCTGCCATGGACGTGGCGAGAACAGCTCTGCGTAAAGGTGTCCGCTGGCTTCAGTGCTTTTCCAGAACTTCAACCGTTGCGGCCAGCCAGCATGAATACAATTATGCTCTGCTGGAAGGCGTGGAATTTGTCTACTGCAAGATACCGGTGGAGATCACAGATGAAGGGGTGATCTTTGCAGACGCAGAGGAAAAAGAGGATGGAACTGTGTGTCAGATCCCGGGAACAGAAAAGCTGTATCCGGCAGACAGCGTGATCATTTCCATCAGCCAGGGCCCGCGAAACCAGCTGGTAAATACTACCAAAGGGCTGGAAGCCAATCAGAAAGGCCTGCTGGTTGCTGATGAGGAGGGACATACTTCCCGGCCGGAGATTTTTGCCAGCGGAGATGTGGTAAACGGCGCCAGAACAGTGGTGGAGGCAGTTGCCCATTCCAAGGAAGTGGCCGAGGCTATGGATCAGTATATGCAGAGTCTGAAAAAATAGTCAAAGACCCCGAGGGAATAAAGTGATGAAAATTCCGGGAAAACAGGAAACTGTGGAATCCCGGAATTTTTTTCTGAAAAATGCTACCCTTAGTGTAGAGTTCAGCTCCCGCAATCCGGAAAACCGCACGAATGTGTTTGATTTGGCTGAACTGTGAAAAAAATAAAAAAAGTATAAAGTATTTCTTGACAGAATCGATAGGTTAGAATATACTAATCACTGTGAGAGGTAGCAATGCCTAACTTAATAAAAAAAGACAGAGAGGCTGACAAAGATCAGCTGAAAGGGGTAAAATATGACATTATTGGATGCCAAAGAAGGAGAAGAGTATATCGTTAAGGAAATTTCCACAGACGACGAGGAATTGGAAGCTTTTCTGTTTTCTCTGGGGTGCTACAGCGGGGAGCCGATCACGGTAGTTTCTCATTTAAAAGGAGGCTGTGTGGTTTCCATCAAAGACGGCAGATATAATATTGATACTGATTTAGCGAAAGCTATTTCAATATAAAAAATACAGTGAGCCTGTTCAC
>ERZ1643246.3052-NODE-3052-length-14955-cov-5.769128_pt1 | contig 14955 bp, 16 predicted proteins | sample MGYA00579265_ERZ1643246 | MGnify/ENA primary metagenome ERZ1643246 (study PRJEB29033, sample SAMEA4952261) | chicken gut metagenome | biome: Broiler Chicken; feature: Gastrointestinal Tract; material: Caecum | place: Ireland | collected 2018 | study: Broiler... | reverse complement strand
TATACCCGCCTGGCCACCGTTACCTCCTCGTAATCCACCGGCAGCAGATGATCGCTGTTGTCCATGGTAATGGCCACATAGGCATAGCTCAAAGGCTTCCGATTCTCCGTTCCGGCAAAGATCACATCCTGCATGGAAGCGCCGCGGAGCTGCTTTGCACTCTGCTCTCCCAGCACCCAGCGCACCGCGTCCGCCACATTGCTCTTCCCGCTGCCGTTCGGCCCCACAATCCCGGTAATGCCATTGTGAAAGTCGAAGACTATCTTGTTGGCAAAGGATTTGAAACCATATAACTCAATGCTCTTTAAATACATATATTTCCTCTGACTTCCTAAAGAATTTTCCCTGCATCCTCCCGGCGAAGATAAATCAGGGCATGATAAGCGGCCTCCTGTTCCGCCGCCTTCTTGGTATTTCCTGTCCCGACGCCGAGCACTGTCCCATCCATACGGGCCTCCACGGTAAACTCCCGGGCGTGGTCCGGGCCTCTCTGATCCACCAGTTCATAGTGCAGCTCCTTCTTGTAATCCGCCTGCACCACCTCCTGAAGAATCGTCTTGCTGTCATGAAAGAGCTGCTTATGCTCGATGTCCGTCAAAATATAGCGGAGAATAAAGGGCTTCGCCGCATCCATTCCCCCGTCCAGATAGAGAGCGCCGATAACCGCCTCCAGGGCGTCCGAAAGAATGGATTTTCGCGTCCTTCCCCCGGTAGCTTCCTCGCCCTTCCCCAGCAGAAGATATTTCTGCAGGTTCAGATCTTTTGTGCAGATAGCCAGTGTGGGCTCGCACACCAGGCTGGCTCGCAGCTTGGTCAGGTTTCCCTCCGGCATATCCCTGTAATTTAAATACAAAAACTCACTGCTGATAAGTTCCAGCACCGCGTCTCCCAGAAATTCCAGCCGCTCGTTGTCCGAAAATTTCTTCAGGTGGCGCTCATTGGCATAGGAGCTGTGGGTCAGCGCCCTTCGCAATAAGCTTTCGTCTTTAAACTCATATCCAATCTGTTCCTGAAATTCCTTGATCAGTTCCACAATCTTTCCTTTCCTACACGTTAAAAAAAGCCCTCGTTACAAGGGCTTTTTGTCGTTCTTATTCTTCTTAACCATCTTGATGGCTTCCACTGCATCGCCCACGGTTACGATATCTGCTGCAGCTTCGCTGTCGATTTCAATATCCAGTTCCTCTTCCATCCCCATGATAATCTGGAAAATATCCAGGGAGTCCGCTCCCAGATCGTCCTCAAAGGTAGTGTCCATGGTAATCTCAGCCTCGTCCACATTCAGAACCTCAGCAATTACCTTTTTCAGTTTTTCAAATTCCATACAAATTGTCCTCCTTATTCCTTTTCTTCTTGTATCTGCAGAATATTTTCCTTGATTTTATCATTGATGGCCTGTTCCTTAAAAGTAACGCACTGCAAAATAGAGTTCGTGACCTCCTTGGCCTTGGCGCTGCCGTGGGTCTTAACCACAAGACCGTTCAGCCCCAATAATGGCGCCCCACCATACTCGGTGGCATCGAACGCCTTGAGCGTATTCTTCAACGCGGGAAGCGCCAGCGCTGCGCCGATCTTACTTCGCACTGTGCTCATCAGTCCCTGCTTGATCACATGAATCAGGGTGGAACTCAGTCCCTCGTAAAGCTTCAGAATAACATTTCCCACAAAAGCCTCACAGACGATCACGTCCGCCGCTCCCGACGGAATATCTCTCGCCTCAATGCTTCCGATGAAGTTGATATCAGTGCACTCCTTCAGCAGCGGAAAAGTCTCTTTGACCAGGGCATTCCCCTTCTCCTCCTCGGCACCGATATTTACAATGGCGACTCTCGGATTGGGTACTCCCACCACGTGCTCCATATAGATAGATCCCATTCTGGCAAACTGTACCAGATGGGAAGAGCGGGCATCCACATTCGCCCCGCAGTCAATCAGAAGGGAAACGCCGTTCTCCGTGGGAATCAGGGGTGCCAGAGGCGCCCGCTCGATACCGCGAATTCTGCCGACGATAACCTGCCCGCCCACGAGGATCGCGCCGGAACTACCCGCCGACACAAAGGCATCCGCCTTCTTCTGTTTTACCAAATTCATAGCTACTACAATGGAGGAATCCTTTTTCTTCCGTATAGCCATTACCGGAGGTTCCGCCGTCTCAATTACCTCAGAGGCTTCCACAATCTCCAGCTGATCCTTCGGGTAGGAAGCCCCGGCCAATTCCTTCTGAATCGCTTCGGATTTTCCCACCAGTATAACCTTGATGTCGCCGCGCCTGCCGATCGCATCCAGCGCTCCCCTTACAATCTCCCCGGGAGCGTTGTCTCCGCCCATCGCGTCCACCGCGACAACTGTCTTCTCCTGCATGAATCTTTTCCTCCTTGCCTTCCTTCACGCACTCTGTTAAAAATATACTATATCTCTAAATATAAATCAACAAGCAAAATGCAAAAAGAATCCTGCAAAAAAGGCTGTTGGCACAACCGCCGACAGCCTTTCTTTGTGCAAGAGTCAAATTCCTTAGTCCTGCGGAATGATCTCTTTTTTATTGTAAGATCCACAGTTCTTGCAGACTCTGTGAGGCATCATCAACTCGCCGCACTTGCTGCACTTTACCAAAGTAGGAGCAGACATCTTCCAGTTCGCTCTTCTTTTATCTCTTCTTCCTTTTGAAGATTTGTTCTTTGGACAAATTGACATCGGGTTACACCTCCTTATATTCTTTAAAGACATCCTGGAACTTTGCCATTCTCGGATCCAGGACCTGACGGTCGCATCCGCAGTCCCGCTGGTTTAAATTCTGACCACACTTCGGGCAGATCCCCTTGCAGTCTTCCCTGCACAGGACCTTGGTCGGCCAGTTAACCAGGATTTCATCGTCTATCAGCCTGTCAACATCCAACTGCTCGCCCTGAAGAAACGTATCCGTCTCCTCATCGGGATCGGGCACCAACACCCCATCCGAAAGTTCCGCTTCCCGCTCAATATGAATCGCAACGGGTACCTTCACTTCCTCCAGACAACGGTCACAGGGGATCGTAAGTTCCACCTCTGTACTGCCTGTTATCCGCAGTCTCTTGTTATCATCATTGAACAGACGCAACAGGAATGGCTTTTTGCTGGAAATCGGAAAACTCCCCGCAGCGGATACAAAAAACTCTTTCTCCGGAAGCACAGACACTTCCATGCTCTTATCTGCTGTAGAAATGATATCATGTAAATCAAGTATCATATCAGGCTCTCCTATCCACACTCAAACCATTATACATATGGCATTTGAGGTTGTCAACGATTTTTTTCCTGTTTCCGCCTATTTTCGCCTATTTCCGACTATTTTACCAGAGCGGCCGTCTCTCTGGCAATCGCAAGTTCCTCGTTGGTGGGAACCACGTAGACCTTAACCTTGGAATCGGGAGCGGAAACCAGTCTCTCCTCGCCTCTTACATTGTTGGCCTCAGGATCAATCTTTACTCCCATAAATTCCAGATAGCTGCAGACATCCTGACGCATCACACCGTTGTTCTCCCCCAGACCGGCGGTAAAACAGATGATATCTACGCCGTTCATAGCTGCCGCGTAAGCGCCGATGTATTTTGCAACCCGGTAATTGAACATGTCAAGCGCCAGTTTTGCCCGCTCATTTCCCTCGTCAGCTGCCGCTTCCAGATCGCGGAAATCGGAGGATACGCCGGAGATCCCATACACGCCGGACTTTTTGTTCAGCACCTCCATGATACCGTCCATATCCAGGCCTTCTTTCTTTGCCATATACTCTACCGCAGAGGGATCAATGTCTCCGGAACGGGTTCCCATGATCAGTCCCTCCAGAGGGGAAAGTCCCATGGACGTATCTACGGATTTGCCGTTCTGCACAGCGCACACGCTGGCGCCGTTGCCCAGATGGCAAACGATGATCTTCAGCTGATCATAAGGTCTTCCGTCCAGCTGTGCCGCGCGCTTGGATACGAAACTGTGGCTTGTCCCGTGGAAACCGTACTTACGCACTTTATATTTCTCGTAGTACTCATAGGGAATACCGTACATATACGCATGGGGAGGCATAGTCTGATGAAATGCCGTGTCGAACACACCTACCATGGGGATATGGGGCATCAATTCCTGGCAGGCGTTGATGCCGATAATGTTGGCGGGATTATGCAGCGGCGCCAGCTCGTTGCACTGCTCCAGGGCTTTTATAACCTCGTCATTGATGATAACGGAACCGGAGAAAGCTTCTCCCCCGTGTACCAGACGATGTCCAACCGCGTCGATCTCATCCAGGCTCTTGAGCACGCCGGTCTTCTCATTGGTCAACGCGCCGATAACCGCGCGAACCGCCTCGGTATGGGTAGGCATCGGAATGTCGGTTGTCTCCTTCTCGCCTCCGGCCGGCTGATAAACCAGACGTCCGTCGATACCAATGCGCTCGCAAAGACCCTTTGCGCGAACCTGCTCTGTCTCAGAATCAATGACCTGATACTTCAGAGAGGAACTTCCACAGTTGATTACTAAAATGTTCATTTTCTTTTTCCTTCCTGTTTCTTCCTATATTTTCCTGATCGGGCCGTCCAGACGGCAAAGCCGCCGACCTGATCCCACAGCTGTTAAAATTATACTCCGATTCCGAATTCTCTACAAGGGTATTTCTCGTTTTTTAGACGGAATTTTAGACGGAATTTTTCGAGTCCCGTTGTCTTCTTTTATCAAGGGTATCATAGACAACATCTTCCATAGGCTTTGCATTATTCACAGTAAAAACGTCCAAAGTATATCCTTCATCAACTGTGACTAGATCGAGAAATAAAAAACCGGTCCTTTCTACATAATACTGAAAATTCCAACTGATTTCCCAAACCTGAATCGGTGGCTGACCAGAACTGTCTCTTAAAAATTCAGCCCAGAAGCGATTTCGTCAACTGTATCCAGCACTTCCGAAAATGCCAGCTTACTGGCATAACTGTTTTCACTGGTATAGTTTTTCCAGAGTTGGTTTAGAATCGGCTCCTCCCTGATATCATGCAGAACTTCTTTCCAATCGTTGATCTCTTCCAACGATCCCCGTTTCCTGGCAGTATGTAAAACCGCGGTTTTCAGGATATCCATCCGTATCTCGTCTTTATGATACTGGTATAACATATGTAAGTCATAAAAATCCCTGGCTCGTGTCGTACCAATATTTCTGCGGATAATTGTTTCGTATTTTTCAGCGAGAACCGTCTCTAGTGTATAAGCCAAAATCGGGATGCTCCTTTCTTCAAATGATAGGGGATAAGAATATTGAACCGCCGCCGGCGTAATGGTATCTCCGGTCGTGATATCTATCTTCATGGGCGCATTTATTTTACCGTACTGTGCCGTTAGGTGGACCCGAAAATTGTTATACGCATCATCTTCCCGGATCGGCTCAATAGTTTTCAACATAAATTTGATTCCGTCATCCACATCTACCGAAAGAATTTCCTTCACTACCGAAACAATCTCCTCTTCCTCCATAGAAATGCCACGAACAGTCGTATCCATATCCATCGTCGTACGTTCGCTGATGCCAAGCATAGAGGAAATTAAAAGGCCTCCTTTTAAAATAAAGTTATTCCTGTAGTTGGAGTTCGCCAGACGTTCCAGGACACGTTCAAACAGAAACATCTGTAACACTTCCTGCGGACGCAGATTTTTCTTTGCCGCGATGTTGCGGATTGCCCCTTTTAATTGTTCTGGTGTTTTCACAACATTACCTCCATATATGTTCGGATCTTACCTTCAACCCCAAAAATTCTGCTGTATTTCAGCAGTTTTCGACTGTTAGGCTTTCCCTTGAAATACTCATTTATAGCCTGGGAATATAGCTGCATTTCCATCTGATCTTTATCTCGAACCAGATCACAGATACATCGTTCCCGATCGTACAGTCGTACCATGCCGCCCTGGGGCGTCTGCGTTTCTGTAATTCCCAGTTTGTAATAATCTTGTTTCACATAGTGACAGCGCAGGTTCGGGTTATTGCGCCGCACCAGCGTCGTGTTAGTTCCATGGGGAACCGTAATGTCTATCATATGCGGTGTCCGATCAGACATCCCCCAAAGAAAAAGCGCTGTACCATAAGAAAATACCGATTTTGAACTCTGCTCCTGGAGCAGGACATATTCATCCGCAAAACCATCCGCCAGAATATATATCCCCTTGCGCACACGTTGCAATTTTCCCGTATCGACATACTTCTTTAACATAGGACGGCTGATCCCAGCCTGCTCTACCTGGGAAGTACGGATGATCCCGTCGCCTGTTTCCGCAAGAAATTTTATCTGATTCCATATTTGATCCACGAAACACCTCCAACGCCATTTACATTCATGCTTCAAATTTTAAATTATTGAAGTCGAAATGTAAATATACTTTTAAAATAATATACCCAAAATTCTCTAAATTATCCAGAAAATTTTCAGTTACAGGCCACAAGATGTCTCCATAGCTTGCAGTTATATCCAGTGTCCGACGTGTGGCATCCCTCCAAACCGACACCTTGCATGTTCCAGAAGGGCATGCTATGATAAAAATCATCTGCCGAAATCGCCTTTCCCAGCAGGCATGCCATTTTGGCACAAATCAGACATTTACACAGAGAAACTGGAGGGACTCATGAATATCATCGGAATCATCGCGGAATACAACCCTTTTCACAACGGACATGCCTACCAGATCGCCTGCGCCAAAAAGCAGTTCGGTGCGGACGCCGTCGTGGTGGTCATGAGTGGAGATTTTACCCAGAGAGGTATTCCCGCTGTTTTTCATAAGGAGAGCCGTGCGAACATGGCCCTCTCCTGCGGCGCCGACCTTGTCATTGAGCTCCCTGTCCTGGCCTCCACTGCCAGCGCGGAAGGATTTGCCCTCGGCGCTGTCCGCGCGCTGGATTCTCTGGGTGTGGTAAATCAACTTCTCTTCGGCTGCGAGACGGATCAAATCGAGCTTTTCTACCGATCCGCCTCCCTCCTTGGGGATGAGTCAGAGGATTTTCGTTTCCGTCTGCGCTCCCACATTCGTTCCGGGAACAGCTATCCCCAGGCCAGAGCCGCCGCATTTCCGAAGGAGATCCCCTCCGGTTTTCTTGACACCCCCAACAACATCCTCGGTGTGGAGTACGTCAAAGCCCTGCTTCGCCTCTCCTCCCCCATGGTTCCGGTGTGCCTCCGCCGAAGAGGCAGCCAGCATCATGACCAGAGTCCCTCCGGGAATTTTCTTTCCGCAGGTGCGCTGCGCCAAAAGATAGAAAATCTCCCAAAAAGCACAGAATCCTTCTCTGCCTTGCATCCCTATCTTCCGGAAGGAGCGTATGAGATCTGCCATCAAGAATGGGCAGAAGGGGAATGTGTATTTGCCGATGATTTCTCGCTTCTGCTTCATGATCGGCTGTACGAGACCAACGACTTTACTGTCTACGCCGACTGCAGCGAAAGTTTGTCCGCCAAAATATGCAGACTCCGGGATCGGTATGTATCCTTTTCCCAGTTCTGCCAACTGCTCAAATCCAAAGACCTGACGTATACCAGAGTCAGCCGGGTGCTCTGCCATATTCTCCTCCGTGTTTACCGGAAAGATTTTCAGCGTTTTATGAGCCTGCCCCGCACTCCTTACATCCGTATTCTCGGATTCAACCGTCAGGGTGCTTCCATACTCTCGGAAATAAAAAATGCCGGGAAGCAGAGAACGGTACCCCTGTTCGTCTCTCCCAAAGAAGGCGAGCGACTGCTTTCTTCGGAGCAACTGCCCTTCCTTGCTGCGGACATTGCTGCCGCTGACCGGTACCGCATGGTCCTTACCGCCAAAACCGGGCGGGCATATCCCAGCGAATATACAAGAAAGTTTGAACCATTTCCCGAAAAAAAATGAAAATTTCGTGGGTTTCTATGCCAGGATGCGCTTCCGTTCTCCCCCTCAGAAAATGGCATCCGAATGCTGGATTAAACAGAAACCGGCAGGGAGCGCTGCAGCTCACTGAGCCACAGCGCTCCCTGCCGGTTTCTGTTTATCTTCCGGTCTGATGATTCTCTGCTCCGTGCAAACCGAACAAGAATATTCATCGAAAATTAGTGATGGAACAGACGGATTCCCGTGAAGGCCATAACCATACCGTACTTGTCACAGGTCTCGATCACATGATCGTCCCGGATGGATCCGCCCGGTTCCGCCACATATTTCACACCGCTCTTGTGAGCCCGCTCGATGTTGTCGCCGAAGGGGAAGAAGGCGTCCGATCCGAGGGCCACATCCTGCATCTGATCCAGCCATGCCCGTTTCTCCTCCCTGGTAAATACCTCCGGTTTTACCTTGAAGATCTTCTCCCACTCGCCGTCTGCCAGCACATCCATATAGTCCTCTCCGATATAGAGATCGATGGCATTGTCCCGGTCCGCTCTGCGGATGCCGTCCACGAAGGACAGATTCAGCACCTTGGGCGACTGACGCAGGAACCAGTTGTCCGCCTTGCTTCCCGCCAGACGGGTGCAGTGAATACGGGACTGCTGGCCGGCGCCGATACCGATGGCCTGTCCGCCCTTGGCGTAGCACACGGAGTTGGACTGGGTATACTTTAAGGTAATCATCGCGATGGCCAGATCAATCTTCGCGCTCTCGGGCAGATCCTTGTTCTTCGTCACGATATTGTCAAAGAAATGCTCATCGATATGCAGCTCGTTTCTCCCCTGCTCGAAGGTCACGCCGAAGACTTCCTTCCGCTCCAGCTTCTTCGGCTTATAGGCCGGGTCAATCTCGATAATATTGTAGTTACCCTTCTTCTTCTGTTTCAAAATCTCCAGCGCATCGGGCTCATATCCCGGAGCGATGACACCGTCGGAAACCTCCCGCTTGATGATACTGGCAGTCGCCGCATCGCACACATCCGAGAGGGCGATAAAGTCGCCGAAAGAGGACATCCGGTCTGCGCCTCTCGCTCTCGCGTAAGCGTTAGCCAAGGGCGTAAACTCCATATCCATGTCGTCCACCCAGTAAATTTTCTTCTCCACATCCGTCAGCGGAAGGCCCACAGCCGCTCCCGCCGGGGAAACATGCTTGAAGGACGTTGCCGCGGGGAGTCCCGTGGCTGCCTTCAGTTCCCGGACAAGCTGCCAGCCGTTGAAGGCGTCAAGAAAATTGATGTATCCGGGTTTGCCGGAAAGTACTTTGATGGGAAGCTCTCCCTCCTCCATATAGATTCTGGAAGGCTTCTGATTGGGGTTACATCCGTATTTCAGTTCCAATTCTTTCATGTGACTTTATTCTCCTCTTTCCTGATTCTTTTACTGATTCTTGTTGATAATCTTCGACGTATACTTTCCTGTGGCGATGTCAATATAGCGGACAAACAGCGAAACCTTGTTATCCTCATTCAGATTCTGCCACAGCAGATCCGCAAAAGTATCGATGTCATCGGGAATCGCCACCAGCTTCGGCTCTCCCTCGAAACTCGGAAGAGGATTGCCGTCCCCCATATAAGTATGGATGAAGTGTCCCTCGCCGGCCGCCGGATTCTCATAGGCGAAAGTATAACGATTGCAGGAGTCCGGATTGCCGTTGTTGCTCTTCAAAATGGACATGGCATAATTGTAGCTTCCGTTTTCAATATGCATGATACCGGAAATGCGCGGTGTATAATTGGGCGCGTCCGGCTCGAATTCCCTGGTACGCAGCGACTGCTCAAAGGTCATCTGCTTGTCCATCTTCTCATAGATCGTATCCGTCTGATCGCCGTTGGTCACAATCGTCTTGTTGCCGAGGACTCGCACCGGCGCATATATGATCAGACTGGGGTCTGTCATCTTCGACGGGTCAAAAGCCTGGGTGCGGATTCCCTCCCCATCCTCCACGAAAACGCGGTTGCGGCTGTTCTCACTTCTGCCCATGATAAAATAGGCCGCTGCCGCTTTGGTCCCGTCGGCACTCTTCCCGAGGATAATACCTCTCCCCGGATAGGCGTTGCGCTGCAGTTCCTGCTCCAATGAAATCATTTCCATACTCTTTCCTCCTGTAAACCTTATATTCATATCATGCTGCTATCATGCTGATGCCAGAGTTATTTCTCACGGTCTGGGCACATCCTCAATCTGCCAGTCAATGGGCGTCAGACCGTGCTCCTCCAGAAACTGATTGGTCTTGCTGAAATGCCTGCACCCGAAAAATCCCCGGTAAGCGGACAGCGGACTGGGATGGGGCGCTTCCAGAATCAGGTGGTTCGGGTTGTGCAGCATTGCCTTTTTCCGCTGGGCCGGCTTGCCCCAGAGCAGAAAGACCATGGGCCGATCCTGCTGATCCAGGATCTCAATGACCGCGTCCGTAAACTGTTCCCAGCCGATGTTCTGATGGGAATTTGCCTGATGGGCCCGCACCGTCAGCACGGTATTCAAGAGCAGCACCCCCTGTTTGGCCCATTTGACCAGATAGCCGTTGTTTGGTATCTTACACCCCAGATCGTCGTGCAGCTCCTTGTAAATATTTTCCAGAGATGGAGGAATCTCCACCGTGGGCTGCACAGAAAAACAGAGCCCGTGAGCCTGATTGACGTTGTGATAGGGATCCTGTCCCAGAATGACTACCTTGACTTCCGACAGGGGAGTCAGATGAAAAGCGTTAAATATATCATCCGCCGGTGGAAACACCTGATAGGTGCTGTACTCCCTCTTTACCGTATCGTACAGCTTCCGGTAGTAGGGTTTTTTAAATTCTTTCTGCAGCGGTTGCAGCCAGTCGTTGCTTATCGCAGCCATGTCTCTTCCTTCTTTCTGCTCCTGCCGAAATCTTACCGTCTCTCTCGGCAGTCTTTTTCCTTTGTATCCTGTCTCAAACCGGATCCGGACTCAAAGCCGAACGGAAACGCCCCGCTTGGCCAGATACTCTTTCACCTGGCGAATTTCCAGTTCTTTGTAATGAAACAGAGAAGCAGCCAGGGCGGCATCCGCCTTGCCCTCTGTCAGCGCTTCGTAAAAGTGCTCCATGGTTCCGGCGCCTCCCGAGGCGATAACCGGAATGGAGACATGCTCCGCAATGGTTCTGGTCAGAGCGATGTCGTATCCGGCCTTCGTCCCGTCACAGTCCATACTGGTCAACAGAATCTCTCCGGCCCCGAGGCGTTCTGCCCGGACAGCCCACTCCACAGCGTCCCAGCCCACATCGATGCGCCCGCCATGCTTGTAGACGTTCCAACCGCTCCCGTCCTCCCGCCGCTTGGCATCAATGGCGACCACCACACACTGGCTGCCGAACTTATCCGCCGCCTCGGAAATCAGTTCCGGCCGGTCGATGGCCGCGGAATTGACCGAAATCTTGTCCGCTCCCTCCCGAAGCAGCAGCCGGAAATCTTCCACCGTGCGGATACCGCCGCCCACTGTGAAGGGGATGAACACTTTCTCGGCCACACGCTTTACCATATCCACCACCGTACCGCGCTGATCGCTGGAAGCGGTAATATCCAGGAAAACCACCTCATCCGCACCCGCGGCATCGTAGGCAGCCGCAATCTCCACGGGATCTCCCGCGTCCCGCAGATCCACAAAATTCACACCTTTTACCACCCGTCCGTCCTTCACATCCAGACAGGGAATAATCCTCTTTGTAAACATGCGCACCTCCTACAATTCCGCAAAGTTTCTCAAAATCCGCAGTCCTGTCGCGGAACTCTTCTCCGGATGGAACTGACAGGCAAACAGTTGGTCTTTCTCCACTGACGCGTCAATGGTTACGCCATACTCTGTCGTCGCCTTCACGACAGAAGGCTCCGCTGCCCTCAGATAGTAGGAATGCACAAAATAGACATAAGGGTTCTTCTCCAGTCCCGCAAATAGTCTACCGTTGTTCTTAAGATCCAGGGAATTCCAGCCAATATGGGGAATTTTCAGTCCCTCCTTCTCCGGGATCCGGTAAATGCCGCCTTTCAGAAGTCCAAGCCCCTCCACGCCGCTGCTCTCCTCACTTCCCTCAAAGAGAAGCTGCAGGCCGAGGCAGATTCCAAGAAAAGGCTTTCTCTTTGCCACCGTCTCCCTTATAGCCTTGTCCAGTTCATAGCGCTTCAGATGTTCCATGGCGTCGCCAAAGGCGCCGACCCCAGGCAGAATAACCTTGTCCGCGGCCAGAATTTCATGAAAATCCCTGGTCAGCACAGTCTCCTCGCCGAGAAACGCCAGAGCTTTCTCCACACTCTTCACGTTTCCAGCATCATAATCCAGTATCGCAATCATTTTTTCTCTCCCGTGTCTTATCGACCTCTTTATGTTACCATTCGACAGCGAAATATGCAAGAAACATCCATATCTAGTGGTCAAATTCACACCAGAACTCCACGCCGTTGTCATAGTTTTTTACGCCATAGGGCTTATTGAAGCTCTCCATAACCGCCTTGACCACCGAAAGACCGATCCCGCTGCCGCCGTATTCTCTGGTGCGTGCCTTGTCTCCCTTATAAAATTTCTCCCAGATATGCGGCAGATCCTCCTCGGGAATCGCCTTCCCCGTGTTAAAGACGCTGAAGCGGATATTTCCGTCCTCCGTCGGAGCACAACGGACAACGATCTGCTTCTCCGCCGACGCGTAGTGAATGGCATTGCTGATAAAGTTGCTGACAACCTGCTCCGTGAAAAATTCATCCGCCCAGATATTGACCGGCTCCTCCGCCTCAATCTGGACATGGATCCCATTCTGTTCGATCAAGATGGATGAAGCGGAAAGAATGCCCCGCACCAGATCCATCAGGTTGAACCACTCCATCTGGAGCTGTCTTCCGCCGGATTCCAGCTGATTTAACGCCAACAGCTCATGAACCAGCCGCTCCATCTTCTTCGCCTCGTCCACAATCACATCGTAATAGAATTTGCGGCTCTCCTCGTCCTCGGCAATTCCCTCCTGAAGCCCCTCTCCGTAACCCAGAATCAGTGCGATAGGCGTTTTCAGTTCGTGGGAGACACTGGAGATAAAATCCTTCCGGACCGCCTCATTTTTCTCCTTCTGTTCCATCCCCTGCTGCAGCTCCAGATTGGCCTGTTTCAATTCCCGGATGGTGTTCTCCAGCGTGGAGGACATCTCATTCATCCGCTCGCCCAGAAAATCGATCTCATTTTTTCTCTCCTGAGGCAGATATCTAGCGTTAAAATCCAGTTCCGTCATCCTCCGGGAGATATCGGTCAGTTTCTGAAGAGGACGCATAATATAACTGCTGAGTTTTCCGGCCACAACAATCGCGATGACAATGGCCATCAGACCGACAAAGAAAAGAAACTGATTGGACAGCGCCGCGCTCTCCCGGATACTCTCCAGGGCAGAGCGAATCATGATCATATTCCCGTCATCCAGCGTCCCCCACAAAACCAGATACTCCTCCTGCATCCGATTGTCCGTGCGCCGCTCGATAAAATAGGAATCCTCCGTGTCAAGAATATTCTTTTCATCCTGCGTTCCGCCGAAAATCGCGGACAGAAGCTGCTGTACCATCTCCTGGGAATCCCCCACGGAGGACATCAGCACGGAACCGTCAGAGGCGATAATCATGACCGAGAGACCGTCGCTGGCCGCCAGCCGCTCCATCGTCAGCGCCGAAGAAGCGGAATAGGTTCCGTTATCCATGGACATCTGATTGATAGTATCGTAGGCATGCTGCATACTCTTCTGTTTGTTTCGTATATAAAAAGAGCCAAGAAAGCAGGTGTTCAGCAGCCAGCACAAAAGCAATGTGCCGACCACCAGAAGAATCATAACACCCGCGATCTGGCGGTTCAGAATCCCTTTTCTATTCATGCGGCACCTCAAACTTGTATCCCATACCCCAGACCGTCTTGATCAGATTTCCCTTCTCTCCCAGTTTGCTCCGCAGCTTCTTCACATGGGTGTCTATGGTCCTGGCGTCGCCAAAATAATCATAATTCCAGACATTGTTGAGAATGGTCTCCCGGGAAAGGGCAATCCCCTCATTCTGCACAAAATAGGAAAGCAATTCAAACTCCTTGACACTCAGAGCGATCTCCTTCCCGTCGATGGTAACCACGTGGGCGTTTTTGTCAATACAGATCCCGGCCACCTCCATCTTCCCGTCTTCGCCGTCCCCGTCAGATGTCCTCCGAAGAACCGCATTGATCCGGGCAACCAGAATCCGCGGGCTGAACGGCTTCGTGATGTACTCATCTGCCCCGATATCAAATCCCTGAAGCACATCCGCCTCCTCGCCTTTCGCTGTCAGCATCAGAATCGGAACCTTTGAAGTCTGACGAATCTCCTTGCAGACCTCATATCCGTTGTGTTTTGGCATCATGATATCGAGAATGATCAGATCGATCTTCGGCTCGCGGTAGAAAAGTTCCAGCGCCTCCTCGCCGTCCGCCGCCTCGATCACATCATAGTTCTCCCGGGTCAGATAATCTCTGACCAGCTTTCTCAGCCTGCTCTCATCGTCCGCGATCAATATCTTCTGATTTGCCATAATTCCCGCTCCTTTTGCCTGTCCTTTTACATAAATCCTAACATGATTATATGAAAAAAATGTGAAAAGCGCAATTGTATAAAAAAAGACTGTATTCCCATGGAACACAGCCTTTCTTTGATGGACCAGACGGGAGTCGAACCCGTGTCCAAAAACCAATTCCCTGTCCTTCTACGAGCGTAGTCCGTTATTTGAGATTCCCTCCGCCGCCCGGAAACGAACATCCTGACGGTTTCAGTAGCTTCATAATACGCCCGCCGGTGCAAAGCTTAGCCGGCGTCGTTTCCTGCATGGTCGAAGCCTGGATCCCGACGTGCAGGTGCGTCAGGTCAGACTGCTGCGATTAGGCAGCGTATGCTAATTTTCTATTATCAGCGTTTAATTTTAGGTTTGGAATTTAACGCATCCCCTGCGACTCGCTTCTCCAGCTGCATGATCCCTGTCGAAACCATTACTGGCCCTGATATCAAGTGATAAATCAGGATTCATTCTTATTATAGAGCAAATTTGCTATC
>ERZ1643246.3051-NODE-3051-length-14962-cov-6.555377_pt1 | contig 14962 bp, 13 predicted proteins | sample MGYA00579265_ERZ1643246 | MGnify/ENA primary metagenome ERZ1643246 (study PRJEB29033, sample SAMEA4952261) | chicken gut metagenome | biome: Broiler Chicken; feature: Gastrointestinal Tract; material: Caecum | place: Ireland | collected 2018 | study: Broiler... | reverse complement strand
TTTATTCTGAAAATTTCTGTGGCGTCTGTCAGAATGGTGTATTTATCGTGTCAATCATATCACAATCGAATCGATTTTATTGACTTCCGCAATCAGACCCGTGCGACGATATGGAAAGCGGCTATTTTCATGTCGTGACAAATAATATAAGATGGTATCTAAGCGAAGAAACTTTTAAATGATAAACCTGATTATTTTAAAAAGTGACATATCAGTTTTAAAATTATGGCATGTACTAAGAACGGACGAGATGATAAGCTGATTTCAACAAATAAATCTTGATAGGAGGAGTAAGTGAATGAAAAAGAAAAGATTACTGGCTGTTTTAATGGCGGCAGCAATGACATTCTCCCTTGCGGCATGCGGATCGGGCGGCTCAGGCAATGCTTCGGGAGAAGGTGAATCAGAAAGCGGAGGAACACAGACAATTACTATGCTGGTGCAGCAATCCAGAAATTTCGATGGCTTGCAGGAGATGATTAAAAAGCTGGAAGAAGATGAAAATATTGTTATTGATGTTCAGGTTGTTCCGGATGATGAAGCTTTGAATATGATTAAGATGAAATTAAATTCCGGGGAATGCCCTGATTTGATCGATTATAATGTTCCGGCCATCTATGACATTGTGGATCCGGCTGAAAATTTTGCTGATATGTCGGATGAAGAATGGGTAAGCAAACTGAAAATTCGGGAGAACGTGACAGCAGATGACGGCAAGATTTACGGCTTTCCATTCCTTTCTGTTCCAGGAGTGCACGGGTTCATTTACAATAAAGATGTTTTTGAACAGTGCGGCATTACAGAAGAACCTGCTACATGGGAAGAATTTCTTGATGTATGCCAGACAATTAAGGACAATTGAATAACTCCTATTCATATGCCAAAAGATTCATGGGTTCCGCAGGTTCTTATGACGGATAATTTTGCCAAAGCGCTTGGCAAAGACGCTACGGAAGAGTTCAGCGAAAAGATCATGACTAATGAAACGAAATGGACGGATGTACCGGAGTTCGCAGAAGTAATTGATCAGTATCTTGATTTGTACAAAAAGGGCTTTATTAATGATAACTTTGCCTCAGCAACTTATGATGATTCTATTCTTGCGGTAGCAGAGGGAACGGCAGCCATGCATTTCAATGGAGACTTCTTTGCAGCATCGGTATTAGAAGCTAATCCGGACGCCAATATCGGTATGTTTGCGATGTCAATGACAGACGGAGTGGATGTAATGACAGAAAATATGTCCTCAGCGGGATTTGTGGCATATAAGAATTCCGAGAACCTTGATACGGTGAAAAAGGTTCTGAATTTGTGGGCTACACCTGAGTATGCTAATCTGTATTTTGCAGATCGCCCGGCATTCCCGGCGTTTGAGGACGTCGATGGCGGACCGGTACCGGAATATCTGCAGGAAGTAAATGAAAAGTTTATTGAGCCAGGAAAAGTAATTCCGGAGTTTAACTATTATGTAATGGATCTGAATGCACTGTTTGAGAGTACATTATATGTGTATTATGTAGATGCGCCTGCCAAGGGAGATATGGACGGAGCTCAAATAATGGAAAAATTCCAGGGTGATTTCGAGCAGTATATGAAAGATCAGGGAGCTGAAGGATTCTAATTTTTCATAACACAGGGGCTGTCATCTGACAGCCCTTTTCTTTACAGAAGAATAAATAGTTAGAAGAATGGGGTGGTTATTATTAATAAGAAACAGCTTTCAAAAATATATCCGATGTGGCTGGGGATTCCGGCGGGATTGGTGTATACTGTCTTTTTTATTGTTCCTATCGTAACAGCATTGTTTTATTCTTTTACAGACTGGAATATGGATCGCTTTGACAGTCCAAAATGGGTCGGAATGGCAAACATTATTAATCTGTTTCAAGATGAGATATTTCTGCGATCTTTATGGAATACCGTTTTATTTGCTTTTAGTACAACTATATTAAAAACTGTTGTCGGGTTGATCCTTGCATTACTTGTTGTCAGAAAATTTAAGGGAAATAGTATATTCCGTACGTTATTTTATCTTCCATGCATACTCAGCTGTATGATTGTCGGGCTGCTTTTTACAGGTATACTCAAACAGGACGGCCTGATCAACAATTTTTTGATAGCGATAGGGCAGGCTGATCTTGCCAGAGACTGGCTGGGAAGTTACGGAACGGCCATGTTCTGGATTATTATTATTGAAGTATGGATGTGGGCCGGATTTACAATGTTTTTGTTTATATCAGGACTGCAGGCTATTCCGCGGGAATACTATGAAAGCGCCGAAATAGATGGAGCGTCATCTTGGAATAGATTTACCAAAATAACATTACCGCTTCTGGCTCCGTCTTTCACTGTGGTTGTTACATTTAATATTACCGGCGGCTTAAAGGTATTCGATCTTGTGTACTCTTTAACAGGCGGCGGTCCTGGATTTGACACGCAGGTATTAAGCACATATACCTATCGGGCATTTGGAATGGGGCTGCTCGGAAAATCGAGTGCAAGTGCGTTGATACTATCGATATTTATTGTCGGGGTAACCTTTGCGTTAAATAAATTTCTCCGTTCAAGGGAGGTGGATGTCTGATGAAAATAACAAGAAAAAAAATCGGCACTATTATTACAGTATTGATTCTGTTAATGATTTCAATTGTGTATATTGTTCCTATATTGATGATGGTATTGGGGTCATTTAAAACACAAGGTGAAGCGCTCCGTATGGATCTTACACTTCCCGCCCAGCTTCAGTTTGAAAACTATCAGCATGTAATTGAAACAGGAGGTATTCTCAGAGGGTATACCAACAACCTTATTATCACGGTCTCAGCAGTAGCTATTATTATAATTTTCGGTTCTATGACAGGAATTATTATCTCGAGAAGAGGGGACAGAAAAGGACGGGGGCTATACTATTATTTTGTTTTTGGCCTTACGGCTACCATGCAGATTGTGACCACATATGCATTGGTCTTGAAATTGGGATTATATGGTACATACATCAGCGTGATCTTTGTATTGGCGGCGATCAATCTGCCTTTTGCGGTAATAACCTTTTCCAGTTATGTAAAAGGGATTCCCAGAGAAATCGATGAAGCGGCAATTATGGATGGATGCAACTCGTTTCAACTTATTTTTAAGGTGCTGCTTCCGATTATGAAGCCTATTACAATAACAAATTTAATTATTGCCGCCATTGGTATCTGGAACAATTTTCAGGTTCCGCTTTATCTTATGAGCAGTTCCGAGAGAACGACGATACCAATGATGATATTTAATTTCTATGGCCTGTATTCCAGAGACTGGAATTATGTATTTGCAGCTCTTGTGATAACTGTACTGCCAGTTGTGATCTTATATTTGTGCCTGCAGAAACATATTGTCGAGGGAATGACATCAGGAGCGGTAAAAGGGTAGCAAAACTTTTTATTTTCATAATGATAATGTATGATATAAGCGGAGGGATAAAACATGAAAAAGATAAAATATCAGACAAAATTCCTTTTATATCATACAGGGATCATGGTGCTTCTTATCGTTGCTATCGTCAGTTGGGTGTATCGAATTGTAGTTAATGAGATGCGCAGCAGAGAAAACAGCGATTTTAGCATTATAACAGAGAAAACGGCGACCCAGCTTGATACGCTTTATTACGAAATGGACAGAACAGCACTACAGATTGCGGCAAATCCGGAAGTTGTAGAATGTTTTCAGACATTGCCGCGACAAGAAGAAGGAAATTATTTTACTGATCATCCTATAGAAAAGAATAAGATGAAAAACTTCTGGAATCTTATAATTTTAAAAGTGACGGACATGCGAGGATTTGTCTGTACAACATGTACGATGACTTTGTGTGTACAGCAAATCGCGCGGTTACGGATGCCGGGATCACATATTTTTTTCAAAGTGAAGATTATGCGGAAGTTGAGAAACACTTTTCGGAAGAGGATACGTATATATATTACAGACAGCCGACGTCAGATATTTTAGCGTATGGAGAACCCGTTGAATCGCAATATTTTTCCATAGTGCGGGAAATAAAGGATTATTTTGCATCCAGTTCCAGCTGGGGATATATAATGGAAATGGATTTTCAGACGAATTTCTCCAGGAATTTGAGAAGAATAAAATTACATGGTATGAGGGAGATGTCAGAGATGTGCTAGAAAATCTTTCTATAGGCGGATTGTGTATTCCTAATATTTATACACGGATGAAAATTGATTATGGCGAAGAATTCTGTTTCAGAATATTTAATGACAATGGTGCAGTAATAATACTTGGGGGCGGAATAGATGATAAAAGTTCTGGTGGCAGAAGATGAGAAACCTCTGTTGAGAGGCATAAAAATGTTAGTTGAGGAGATAGATCCGCATTTTACTGTAGTAAAATGAGCGGTAAACGGAAAAGAAGCGATAGAATATTTGTCAGCTAATCGTGTGGATGTCGTATTTACCGATATCAATATGCCGATAGTGGACGGATTAGAACTCATGAAATATCTGTCTGCTGAGCATCCGGAAACAATCGTAGTTGTGATCAGCGGATACAATGACTTTGAATATGCGCAGAAAGCCATCCGATTTGGTGTAAAAGAATACCTGCTTAAACCAATCGTAAAAGAGGAGCTGGCAGCTATTTTAAAACGCATTGAGGAAACTTTTGAAAGCAGTAAGCTGAATCTGGAGATGAATCGGCTGCAAAATGCAGTTTATCACGTGAAACAGGAGAATATACAGGAAGAAAAAGTACAAATCGCGTATGCCTGTGCCGGACCATTTATTAAAGAGGGGCTTGAAGAGAGCATTGAAGAGTGTGATTTTTGGAAAGGAGCCGATGTTGAGCGGATTGCTTCTGATATGCTTCCCGGAGATCTGCACATATATTGTTTTGAAAAAAATCAGGCAAATGAACGTATTATGCTGCTTGTAATGAAGAATGAAATTAATATGCAGGATTTTTCAAGAAAATTTGTTGCAGCTATGGAAGCGAAAAATATTCCGGTAACAGTTGCGTATAATCAGGCGCGCATCGGACTGAAAGAGATTTCAGCCGTAAGCCGGATACTCAGAAGATGCATACAGAAAAATATCATTGTGGGCAAAGGAAGTTTTTCGTGTATGCAGGATGATGAGAAGAAAAAGGATACAAGCAACCTGTCTTTATCAAACTTTGGAATAACAGGAAAAAGCGCGGAACTGGCATTAAAACAATTCGATTCTTTTATGAAAGACGGAACAGTGCGGCAGGAAGAGTGTCGGAAATGGCTGTCAACGCTGCTCTGCTATTTCATGCCGGAATTCAAAGATGAAGAGAATAACAGTCAACTCGAAGAGATGATTGCAAATTTGTTTCTTTATTCAGCAAATACAAGTGAACTGAGTCAAAATTTAAGGCGGATGCTGGATGAAAAAAATATATACAAAAGGGAAAATACAACAGCGGACATTATGGAAGAAATGGAGAATTATATCAAAAAGCATATGACGGAAGCTGTTACAGCAGCTGAATTGGCGGAAAGGTTCGGATTGGTTGCTCCATATCTGAGTAAATTGTTTAAAGAATACAGCGGGTATACTCCTCCACAATATCTTCAGAAAATACGGCTTGATCAGGCAAAAAAATTGTTGGAATCGGAGCAGAATTATCTGGCCAAAGATGTTGCGGAAATGGTGGGGTATCCTAATCCTTTATATTTTTCAAAAGTTTTCAAAAAGAATATCGGTATCTATCCTTCGGAATATAGAAAAAAATACAGGGAGGGGAGCGGAGAAAGCAAATGAGATTCGATCTAAGCGGAATTGATCAGACAATGGCGGATTCAGCGGCTGAATTTTTGAATCAGTCAGGATATGCAACGGAGACAGGCGGCATTTGCATTGAATGGAAATGCGATCCTTTGGCAGAACGGCTGAGGGTTGAATATAAGGACGGTACTCTGCTGCTCTATGGCAGAGAAAGGGTTCATTTTTACAGGGGACTGACATTATTTTTATCAGAACTTATAGAATATGGAGATAATTGTGCGGACTTTAAAAAAGAAGAACAGATTTCTTTTCGTGAGAGCGGGGTAATGCTTGACTGCTCAAGAAATGGAGCTGCTAATATCCGGTTTTTAAAGAGGATGATCCGCTTTTGTGCATCCTGTGGCTTGAACCAGTTATATCTGTATATGGAAGATATGTATGAAGTGCCGGATTATCCGTATTTTGGAGCCTGGCGCGGCAGATTTAAGCATGACGAACTTGAAGAAATCGACAGATATGGACAAAAATTTGGCTTAGAAGTTATTCCGGCAATACAGACTCTGGCTCATATGCATACTTATCTGCGCTGGCCGGCGGCGCAGGACTTAAAGGATACCGACGACATTTTAATGGTTGGAAGTCCTAAAGCATATGCTTTTGTAGAGGCTTTGATCAGGAATGTCTCCGGCTGCTTTTCGACCAAAAAAATTCATGTGGGAATGGATGAAGCAGATTTCCTTGGACTTGGAAAATATTTGCGCGTACACGGATATGAAGACAGATATCAGATCATGACAAAACATTTAAACACAGTATGCAGCATCTGTAAAGAACTTAGTCTGGAGCCCATGATTTGGAGCGATATGTTTTTTCGGCTGAAATCCCCCACAGGAGATTATTACGACTTATCTGAAGAAACAACCTTTGACGAAATCTTTGCATTGCCAGAGGGGGTAGAACTTGTATATTGGGATTACTATCATCATGATCAGAGTGACTATGAAAAAAATATACGTCTTCACCATAAAATCACAGATCAGCTCAGATTTGCGGCAGGCGGGTGGACATGGAACGGAATATCTCCCAATTACAGCAAAGCTGAGAAGACAATAGCGGAAGGGATTATGGCATGCAGAAAGCAAGGAGTTGATAAGGCGTTCTGTACATTTTGGTTCGATAACGGTGCAGAAACGCCTATGCAGACTGCCTGGTATCCGATAGCTTATTTTGCACAGCAGTGTTATAGTGAATGTGCGGAAAAAGCGGAAATGCTTAGGAAAATGCGTGAGGAAATATGGTTTTATGAATGCCGGCCATTTGGTTTTGAAGTGCTGGATATATTGAGCGTATCGAAGAACTGGAGGAGCCCAGGCTTTTATATACGGAGGACAAAAACAATCCCGGACACAGACAATGTGCCGCCGGTTTTTGGGAAAATATTGTGAGCGCGGGAAATGTATCGGGAATATAAAGAAATGTTTGTAATATAGACAAGGAGAATCGGTAATCAATGAAACAGTCACAGATCACATATTGGTGTCATTCTATCATAAGATCTCAGATCCCTGAAGGAGGCGTGTATGTTGATGCGACAATGGGAAATGGTCACGACACGCTGTTCCTGTGTGAGATGGCAGGCGAAAATGGAAGTGTGTGGGCTTTTGATATTCAGAATCAGGCGTTAGAGTCCACGAGAACTTTATTATCACAGCACGGATATGAGAGAAATGTGCATTTGATAAAAGACGGGCATGAAAATATGGACCGTTACGTAAAAGAACAGACAGCGGACGCCATATGTTTTAACTTCGGGTATCTTCCCGGCGGAGATCACAGTATTGCGACACAGGCGCAGACCAGCGTGACTGCAATTGAGAAAGGTTTGAAAATACTGAAAAGCGGAGGGATGATGAGTCTGTGCATCTACAGCGGGGGTGATACGGGATTTGAAGAAAAGAACCGTATATTGCAGTATATTAAAGAGCTGCCTTCCGCGATGTATACTGTCATAGTAAATGAGTATTACAATCGGGGAAATCATCCCCCGCTGCCTGTATTTATTTTTAAGAAATGAGAGATGCTCTTACATATGAGTATTAAAATCCTCTGAGTCTTTCCGGCCGGCCCTCTTTGCAATGACGATCCCGGCAACGATCACGACGACACAGATCACGGCGAAGATTGCGGCCGCTTTCAGAAGCGTGTTATTCCCGCTGCTCTCAATATGCATGATATTATCCGCGGTTTCTTCAAATGTCTGTCCGATGAATTCTGCGATGCTAAGATCCAGATTGTTATAGTTCATGTCAAAATAGCTCCAGAATATCGTTTCGGCTTCGGCGTCCATGATGGAATACGCGGCGGAGCCGTAATAGATGTAAAACATGCCGTCCATATCTTCCGAATCATTTTCACATGCAAAGTAGGCCAGAATCATATGTCCGTTATCTGAAAAAGTATCCTTATAGACCTGAGCTAAGTAGTCTTCAGCTTCAGTTTCGCTCCAATTGCCGTTCGGCCATATGGATTCATCATATCGCAGCAGCATAACGTAGGGCTGTATGCCGGTCTGCGAATAGAAGTATTTCAGCCCGTCTGTCAGATCCGTATCGTGATCAATATATCCAAGTTCATCCAGATACCAGCTCCCATAGGTAACTGTTCCTGTGACGGCCGTTCGCTCTGTACGTGATACGGCTATCTCTGTGTCACTCTGCGAACCGTTCCGATTAGGGATCATAACGCTTGCAATGGCGAAAATCACAATGATCAGGAGAATGAAAACAGAACATCCGGAACAGCCGCCGCGTCGTCCGGGTCCTCCAAAGCCCCGGAATCCTCCCGGGAATATAGGACCTCCCCATCTCCTGCGGGGACCTCCCCATCCGGATCCTCCCGGCGGAGGCCCGCCAAAGCCCGGTCCGCCCGGTCCTCTTCCTCCACCGGGGGTTCTTCCTCCGAATCCGCCGCCGCTTCGTCCTCCGAATGATCTGCCGCCGGAGTGTCCGCCTCCTCCGTGTGAACCGCCGCCTCTGCCCATAATACGATTCCCCTTTCTACTTTTCTTAAAAATGACAGTAACAGTTCAGCCGCGGAACTGTTACGAATGATATACTCATTATAAAACAATCCTGTTGAGAAAACAAAGAAAATCGTCTATACTTTTTTATATGAAAAGAAAAACGAAAATTCATTGGCAGAGTTCACTTGTTATTACAGTACTGCTGATCTTTTTGATCGCTGCCATATCACTTATCGTGACCAGGCGTATTAATAATATGGAAGAAGAGAGGAGCTTCGAGAGACTTGAAGAACAGGCCGGGAATCTTGTCAGCGATATCAGAGTGGAAATGGCCGACGACTGTCAACAGCTTGAACTGTTGTCAACAGTGATTTCTGAATATGACGATATGACATCAAAAGAACTCTGGAAGATTATTGATTCTTATAATACGTGGGGTGTGATCTCAAGGTTGGAACTTCTGCTGCCAGGAGATGTAGTTCTCTCCACCGGTGGGGAAGAGATCAGTTCAGGAGGAGTATTGTCCTTTGAGAAAGAAGCGGCCAAGGGCGCTCATATCACTGACAGGGAGACAGATGTGAAGAATCAGGATCAGTATGTAGTGAGAAACTATGTGCCTGTCGTGCGTGACGGAGAAACGGTCGCTATGCTGTACGGAGTGATCGAACTGGGGGATCTGCCTGAAGAACTGGCAGTGACTTCGTATGGGGAGGCGTCGCTGTACATAATTGATGCGGCTACCGGGAATTTTCTGGTAGATACATGGCACAATGATCCGGACGGCAATATCTGGAAACTGGGAGAACGAAAGATGGCGCCGGGATATGACCATGATCAGCTCAGGCAGGGTCTGATAAACGGAGAGACCGGATATGTTGTCTTTGTGTCGGACAGTATCGGCGAATATCTTTATTTCTATTATGAGCCGATCGGTATCAACAGATGGCAGCTGGCGTTGTCTGTACCGGAGGATGCCGTATTTGAGACGGCAAGAACGATCGAACGTATGATGAACGTGCTTCTGGCTGTTGAGGCGGTGTGCTTTGCGCTGTATTTCTTATGGATGATCTATTATGTAAAGCGGGAGACCAGTACAAAAGAACGCCAGCTTAATACGATCAACTATATATACGATGTGGAGAAGCTGCTGTTTAATGCACATGAACAGCGCGGAAATATTCTAAAGGCGCTAGAGAAAGTGGCAGGGATCACCGGAGCGGAATGTGTGTGTCTGTGGATATCTGATGATTCTGTGCCGGAAGAACATTTCAAATGGTGCAGGAACAGCACACGTATGATTGACGGGAGAAGAGAAGAATGGATCTTCCGGAAACTTTTGAAATGTTTTACGGAAGGAAACAGTGAGTTTGCAGCGTATGATCCGCATACGGTAAAGAAAAAACTCTCTGCCTCGGAAGAGGAAGTCAGCGGTTTGGACAATTTGATCGCAGTGCCGATTACGGATATGGATGGAGGAATCTGCGGAATCCTGGCATGTTCGGGAATGTCGGACAGATATGTGACACCGGAGCTGCTGAAAAATGTAGATTTCAGTTTCAGCATGTTCTGCAATAATCTGCGGTCTTATCTTACGATCCGGGAACAGGGCGAGAGGGATCTGCTCTCCGGGCTTTACAACCGCAATCGGTTTGAGATAGACCTCCCCCGATACTACGAGCAGTACAGAGAGTCTCTTGCTTGTATTTATATGGATGTGAACGGACTTCATGAGTTGAACAACAGTCAGGGGCATGACGCCGGCGACCGGATGCTTAAGACCGTGGCGGACTGTATAAGAGATCATTTCGGGGATACGTGCTCTTACCGCATCGGCGGGGATGAATTCCTCGCATTTGCCGTAGATTGGGAGCAGGATGACGTTATACGCGGAGGAAGAGACATAGCGGAGATATTGGAAGAACAGGACATACATTTATCCGTTGGTATAGAGTGGCGCGGGCAGGTAGATTCCATGGAAGACCTGGTAAAAGCTGCGGAAAGGAAAATGTACGCGAAAAAGAGGGAATACTATCAGCAGGCTTCTCATGACCGGAGAAGCGAAAGCCGTCTGCTGTTATAAGAAGGAGGTAACGACAATGAAAATGAAGATCAGGAACAAGGCGGAATTTACAGATGCAGTAACGCCCCTTGAAAAGGAGAATGCGCAAGTGTCTTATGAAGCGGCGCTCGAGGGAATCGTTCTTTTGGAAAATGACGGGATTCTGCCGATTACTCCGGGAAAAGTGGCTCTCTACGGAGCCGGAGCGGACATGACGATCAAAGGAGGCACCGGTTCGGGAGAAGTGAAAGAGCGTCATGTGATCTCGATTATGGACGGGCTGGAGAAAGCTGGTTTTTCTGTTACGACAAAGTCGTGGATCAGCGCTTATGCGGAGGAGTATCGAACGGGAGAAGCGGCTTATGCTGCAGACTTGAGGCGCAGAATGATGAAGCCGGATGCCGTCAACATGATGGGCACACCTTATCAGTACCCGTTCGGACAGCCGGTTACGATTGAGGACGTTAACGGGTCTGATACGGACACCTGCATCTATGTGATCGCAAGGCAGGCAGGAGAAAGCGCAGACCGTAAGCGGGATAATCACGAGTATTCTCTGTCGGATGAGGAGCGGTCAAATCTTGCCATGTGTGCCGCAAATTATGAAAAACTGATCGTTGTGATCAATGTAGGATCTGTATTTGATATGAGTTTTCTCGATGAGATCACAGGGATTGGCGCGGTCGTGTACTACGCCCAGCAGGGGATGATGGGCGGAAAGGCGTTTGCGGATCTTATCTGCGGGAAAGTATCGCCCTCCGCGAAGACTGTGGACACATGGCCGAAGAAATATGAAGATATCCCCTATGCTATGGAATACAGCTATCTGAACGGAAATACAGATGAAGAGTATTACAGGGAAGGCATATATGTGGGATACCGCTATTTTGACAGTTATGATGCAGAGCCCCGGTATCCTTTCGGGTACGGTCTGTCATATACCGCATTTTCTCTTGAAAAGGAAAAGATACAGGTAAACGGCCCGGAAATCACTGTGGATGTAAAGGTGAAAAATACAGGAACCGTTTATGCCGGAAAAGAGGTGGCTCAGCTCTATGTAAGCTGTCCGCGGACAAAGATGGCAAAAGAGTATCAGCAGCTGGCGGCGTTTGCCAAGACGGGGGAACTGAAACCGGGAGAGAGCCAGGTTGTCTCTCTTGCGTTTGACCTGAAAGATCTGGCGTCCTACCGGGAAGAGGATGCGTCGTATGTACTGGAACAAGGTGATTATATCTTAAGGATGGGAAATTCCAGCAGGAATACGTCGGCTGTAGGAGTGATCGTTCTGGACAAGGACGCAGTGACAGAACAGTGTGAGAGGGTCAGTCCGGTGGTTCATACAGTCCGGGAGATGGATCCGCCTATGCTCTCTGATACCGCAGAGGAGCAGGATGGGGGTCTGGAACGTATTGCTGTAAAGGCGTCCGATATACGTACGGAGGTTCATGAATATAAAACGCCGGAGATCTATTCGTCACCAGTAACGGATGCAGTTCTTGACGTCTTGTCAGAGGAGGAGATGTGCGATGTGGTCGTCGGGGCGGGAGCATCCGGAAACGGCCCGAAATTCTTCGACGCTCCCGGTTCGGCCGGATATACCACAGGAAAACTGATCGAAAAGGGGCTGCCCAATGTCTGCCTGGCGGACGGACCTGCAGGCCTGCGCCTTCAGAAGACGTCCGTTGTCACAAGAAGCGGAAACTTAAAGGGAGTAGAGCCTATGATCTCTTTCATGAATTATGTACCGGGGATCGTGAAGAAGTTCATGCTTGGAAATCCGGAAAAACATCCCTGCGTGTATCAGTTCGCCACATCATTTCCTACCGGTCTTGCGCTGGCTCAGTCGTGGAATACGGCCATGGTGGAGCATGTGGGAAACGCCGTGGGAAAAGAGATGGAGAGATACGGTGTGACATACTGGCTGGCTCCGGGAATGAACATTCACAGAAATCCGCTGTGCGGCCGTAACTTTGAGTATTATTCGGAAGATCCTCTGCTCTCCGGTAAGATGGCGGCAGCCATGAGCCGGGGCGTCCAGTCCAGAAGAGGCTGTTATGTGACGATTAAGCATTTCTGCTGTAATAATCAGGAAGATAACAGGAACCACATGAATGTAAATGTAAACGAGCGGGCGCTCAGAGAAATCTATCTGAAAGGGTTCCGGATCGCCGTACGGGAAGGTAATCCCAGGGCAGTTATGTCAAGCTACAATATGGTAAATGGTAAATATGTGAACAACAGCTATGACCTTCTCACAAAAGTGCTGAGAAATGAGTGGGGATTTGACAGACTTGTGATGACGGACTGGTTCGCTACAGGAAAAGACGTCGGAAGCCACAGTGAAGCCATCGAGGCGGGAAACGACCTGATCATGCCGGGAGGAAACCGCGCTGCGGCAGAACTTAAGAGGAAAGTCAGGACGGGAGAACTGGACAAAGACGCGCTTAAGAGATGCGCGGCCAATGTGATCCGCGGAATCACCGGATCCAGGATCTATCAGGCTTATCGGAGAATGTATGCGGACAAATAATATAGGAAAAATCAATACAGGAGGACGACTGGCAGCAGCGGTCCTCTTGCTCCTTTTCAGCGGCGCAGGTATGCTGCTTTCCGCGTATGTACCTGCTTTCGCCCAGTGGTATTCTCGACATATTTATCCTCTTCTCGTGTCGACTATCGGAAGATTCTGGGGGCTGTTTCCTTTCTCTGTGTCGGAGATTCTTATTTACATACTTCTGCTGGCTTTTGTCGTGACGATGGTGCGGATGATCATAAAGACCGTGCGGACGCGTACGCCCCGGGCAGCAGTTGACTGGCTGTCGGGAGTGCTGCTCACAGCGGGAATACTGGCGTTTCTCTATACATCCTGCTGCGGGATAAACTACCATCGGAAATCATTTTCCGAGGAGGAAGGGATCGTTACATATGAGTACCGGCTGGAACAGCTCAGAGATATCTGCGCCTGGCTTACGGAAGAAGTCAATGCCAGGGCGGGGGAAGTGTCCAGGGATGCGGAAGGTGTGATGGAGCTGGACGCCCCTGAAAGTGACGGGGCGGTCGAGGCCATGCATCGGCTCGGGGAGAATTTCTCGTCGATTCAGGGATATTATCCTCAGCCGAAAAAACTTCTGATCTCGGAAATACTGTCTTATCAGAGTCTGACCGGCATCTATCTGCCCTTTACGGTAGAGGCAAATTATAATAGAGATATGACCGCTTACAACAAGCCGTTTACAGCATGCCATGAACTCTCGCATCTTCGGGGATTTATGCAGGAGCAGGAGGCGAACTTCATCGCATTTCTCGCCTGTATCGGATCGGAGCGTATGGACTTCCAGTACAGCGGATATCTGTCCGGTTGGGTATACTGTATGAATGCGCTGTACCGGACGGATTACGAGACCTGGCAGGAAGTACGGGTGCAGCTCGATGAGGATGCGGAGCCGGATCTGGCGGCAAACAATGCATTCTGGGATCGGTATGAAGGTCCTGTATCTAAGACGGCTGAGCGGATCAACGATACATATCTGAAAGCCAACGGACAGGCGGACGGAGTAGAGAGCTATGATCGGATGGTGGATCTGATCGTGGCGTATTTCGGGAAACAGTAAAAGGGAAATGGAGGAAAAAGCGCTTTCTTTACTCCTTTTCCGAAATGTGATAAAATAGCCCTGTTGAGCGCATGCAATTACAGTGCATGGCACGCTCATATGGCATGATGTATATGATTTAAGAAGGAGGATTACATGATCAAATTATATGACAACGGCGTCTATCTCTTAAATGGCACCGAGATTGTGGAAGATACAGGAAATGTACAGGTTTCGATTTCAAAGGAAGAGGCTGCGCAGAATACGATGGCATACGGCATCTTAAACGCGCACAACACTTCCGGAAATATGAAGAACCTGCAGATTAAATTTGACAAACTGACGTCTCATGACATCACATTTGTCGGTATTATCCAGACAGCTCGTGCGTCAGGACTTAAGAAATTTCCGATTCCGTATGTTCTGACGAACTGCCACAACAGCCTCTGTGCGGTAGGCGGTACGATTAATGAAGACGACCACATGTTTGGCCTGACCTGCGCGAAGAAATACGGCGGCGTCTATGTTCCGCCTCATCAGGCAGTCA
>ERZ1643246.3048-NODE-3048-length-14972-cov-6.496481_pt1 | contig 14972 bp, 17 predicted proteins | sample MGYA00579265_ERZ1643246 | MGnify/ENA primary metagenome ERZ1643246 (study PRJEB29033, sample SAMEA4952261) | chicken gut metagenome | biome: Broiler Chicken; feature: Gastrointestinal Tract; material: Caecum | place: Ireland | collected 2018 | study: Broiler... | reverse complement strand
GTAAATACAAGGGATACGGCGATTTTTTCTTCTGTTAACTGTCAAAGACGGGATTATAGCATTATTTTCGAGGTTGTCAATTCTAAATAATCATTAATGATAATATTTACGTATCTTTTATGATTAAAATAAATTGACACCCATTTTTATATTTCCCATTTATTTACATTTATGAAACTGAGGCCAAAAAGAGATAATACAATGTATCAAGCTTAACAAAAAAACTTCTCCATCAATTTCCAAAAAAAAGCCAAAATCTGCGAAGACCCCGCAGATTTCGGCTCAATATGGGTTTAGATTTTCTGTCATTACTTGAATGTCACTTTAAAACAATCATTGAGGATAATTATTTTTTATCATAATAGTATTATAATAATTGACGAAAGAAGAATATTATCCCCTCCGCATATGAATTTCAGGAGTGATAATATTGTCTTGGTTTAAATGAATGGAGAATTTTACATGATCATTAACACAGCCGCGCGTATTAAAGAATTGCGACTAAAGAACAACCTGACTCAAACAGAAATGGCGAAACGGCTCTATGTCACCCGCTCCAGTGTCAATGCCTGGGAAATGGCTATTTCCATTCCCTCTACCGTGAAAATCACGGAATTGTGCTAGCTTCTGCCTACTTCCGCGGATTACCTTCTGGGACTAAGCGAGGACGAATCAATTCCCGTTTCCCGATATACGCAGGATGAAAAGGAGATTCTCTATCGGCTTATTCAATACTTTGACTCTGCTCACCAGACAGAGGAGTGAACGCCGATAATTCACAAATGCCTTTCTCCGCTCCAATATGCCTCAGTACATTTTTTTAAATTGCTGCGGCATATTGGGGCGGAATTTTATTTTATTTTCCCCAACTTCTCCAGTTTTACATTGATTGACATGTACTAAAAAAGGGCTGCCGCCCTGTGGCAACAACCCTTTTCAATCACAGCTTTCCTGAAAGCTTAACTTACTGCTGTGCTTCTTCCTCTGTCTCCGTCTCCGGTACATTATTGTGTACAGCGGAAACCGTTGCAACAATCGCATCCAAATCCGTCAACAGATCAATATCTTTATCTGAGGCAATGGACAAATCCCGTACCTTAATGGAATCTCCCACCTTCATGTCACCTACATCCACCTCAACCTTCTCTACCAGAGCGGAAGGAAGTGCCCGGTAGGAAACCTCTTCCAGCAGCTGCTGGAGAACGCCGGTGGTAACTTTTTCATGATTCAGCAGCTGGATCTCCGCTACGGAGTGGACTTTCTCGCCGCTTACCAGAGCCTGGAAATCAATCTCCTGGATCTGATTCTTCATTGCATCATAGTCGATTTCCTTCAGCAGAACATCCATCTTCTGTCCGTCTACCTCCAGCATAACCTGACTGCCTCTCTTGTTGGTCTTCAGAAGACGCTCCGCATCCTGTTTCGGAATCTGAATAGGCATAGACTCTTTCATTTCCCGTCCGAAGACATTACCCGTTACAAAACCTTCTCTTCTCAGCTTCTTTGCCTTGATCGCCATGCTTCTTTTCTCAGCTTTTAAAGTATTCATTTATCTTTTCCTCCATCAAACTGATTCCTTAGCGCGGCCCTTTTAATTGTCAAATAAATAGGTCTGGTTAAGTATCTCTTTCTTGTTACGCTTATATTATAGCACTGTTGTCAAGACAATTTTGCACAATTTATTTTTTAATTCAGACCTTTTTCTTGTGTTTTTTCTATCAGCAGAAAAAAATTTTTTTAAGTCGATTTTCTAAAAACGGTGGAATGCTTTCCCGGTGTATATGGATTTATTTCATCCCTATAAAAGCTTTGCCTGTTTCAGAATACTTCGAATCTCCTCTGTCTCCCCCTCATCCGCCTCCCGCATGGGCTGAGCGCAGAAGGGGTCCATCTCCATGCCGCGAAGAATCATGGCCTTCTTAATCATGGGGATAAACTGCTGTCCAACATTGTAAATCGACATCAGTTCATCCACTTTTCTCTGATAAAGGCACATGGACTTTAAATCGTCCGTCCGGGCAGCTCGCGCATATCCGGCGGCAACTTCCGGGGCAAAATTAGATAATCCCGCGATGCAGCCATCGCCGCCGGAAAGAGCATTGTGTCCGAAAAACTCATCGAATCCGGAGTAAATCTGAAAATTTGGAAAATCCTTCTTCACCTTTTGAATCATCGCCCTGGTGTGTGCCATATCCCCCACCGTATCTTTCAGGCCAATGATATTTTGATAGTTCCCAGCCAGTTTCCAAACTAGGTCCGGCCTTAAATCATAACCGGTGCGGGCCGGAAAATTGTAGAGAATCATATCTCCCTGAATATTCCGTGCAACCTGGCCATAAAAATTCAAAATTGCGGAATCTGGAAGATTCATGTAGTAAGGGGAGATCACCACTACCGCCCTGGCCCCCTTTCTCAGGGCGTAATTGGACAGATTTACACACTCGTCAATCTCCATATGGCCTGTTCCGACATAGAGAGGAACCTGGCCGTTCACGGCTGAAACAGCTTGGTCGATCAACTGCTTTTTCTCCTCCAGGCCGATGGCATAAAATTCACCAATACTTCCCAAAATCAGAATTCCATCCATACCGTTCTCAATCAGGTTCTGGTAAATTCTTTCATTTGCCTCAAGGTCCACATGGCCATCCCGGCTCATAGCCGTCACCGCCGGGGTAATCCATCTCACATTCATTGTCTTTCCTCCCGATTTGCTGAATTCGAAAAAGCCGCCGGAAAATTGCTCCCGGCGGCTTCCAATTTCTGATCTTTTATTCTGCTACTTCTACAACCTGGCGCTTGTTGTAAGAACCGCATGCCTTGCAGACTCTGTGAGGCATGGTCAGGGCTCCACACTTAGAGCACTTTACCAGATTCGGCGCGCTCATCTTCCAATTTGCGCGGCGGCTGTCTCTTCTGGCTTTAGAAGATCTGTTCTTCGGACAAATAGACATGGTTTACACCTCCTTCAACTGTTTAAAAATATCCTGGATAACTGACATTCTCGGGTCCAGTGACCTGGTATCGCAGTCACAAGTCCCATAGTTGAGATTTGTGCCACATCTATTGCAGATTCCCTTGCAGTCTTCCCTGCAAAGGACCTTCATAGGCAGGTTTAAAGTCAGTTCATTGCCCACAAGCCGGTCTACATCCAGATTATAACCACTTACGTAGAACTGTTCGTTCAGTTCTCTGGCACGCTCCTCCTCTGACTGCTTCATATCGATCTTTTCATCGATTTCCACAGAGATGGGGACTGCTACCGGCTCCAGACACCTGCTGCAGGGTATGGAAAGCGTCACCGCTCCTTTTCCCTCCAGATGCAGTACCCGGTTTCCCTCATTGGTAATCTGGAGTACAACAGGACTTTTTTCTGCTATTTCATAATCCCCCTGGGGACTGTGAAAACGGTCCATCTCCAGCTCACATTGATAGGTTTTTGCCTTTCCCTCAACGGAAAACAGTTCTGATAAATTAATCAGCATAGGAAATCCTCCATATGCACCTCAACTATTATACATAGGCACAAGTGGTTTGTCAATGATTTTTTGCAATAACCGTCCCAGGTAGGTATCACCTTTATACCAGAGCCTTCGTCTCTCTGGCAATGGCCAGCTCCTCATTGGTAGGAATCAGCATAACCTTTACCTTGGAGTCTGCGGTGGAAATCACACGCTCCTCGCCGCGGATGTCATTGGCCTCGTCATCAATGGCTACGCCCATAAATCCAAGGTATCCGCAGATGGTCTTTCTGGCTACCTTGTCATTCTCGCCAACGCCGGCGGTAAACGCAATGGCATCCACACCGTTCATAGCTGCGGTGTATGCGCCGATATACTTGGCCACCCGATAGTAGAATGCATCCAGAGCCACCTCTGCCAGATGGTTGCCCTCTGCCTTGGCCTTCTCAATATCACGGAAGTCACTGGAAATTCCGTTGGTCATTCCGTAGATACCGGACTTTTTATTTAAAATGTTGAGCATCTCGTTGATGTCCATGCCCTCTTTGTTCATAACGAACTGCAGGACAGCCGGGTCCACATCTCCGCTTCTGGTTCCCATGATCAGGCCCTCAAGTGGGGTCAGTCCCATGCTGGTGTCCACACACTTGCCGCCGATGGAAGCGGAAACGCTGGCGCCGTTGCCCAGGTGGCATACGATCACTTTCGCCTTCTCCGGGTCCAGTCCGCCGAACTTGATCGCCTCGGCAGATACGAACTTGTGGCTGGTTCCGTGGAAGCCGTAGCGGCGGATGCCATACTTCTCATAATACTCGTGAGGGATCGCATAAGTATAAGCCTTCTCCGGCATGGACATACCGAAGGCAGTATCGAATACGGCTACGTTGGGGGTGCCGGGCATAGCTTCCTCGCAGGCTTCGATTCCCATCAGGTTCGCCGGATTGTGCAGAGGTCCTAACTCGAAGCACTCGCGGATAACTCTCTTCACATCATCGTTTACAACGATGGAATCGCTGTATACGGTACCTCCGTGCAGAACGCGGTGACCAATAGCGGAAATCTCGCTGGTATCCTTGATCACGCCGTGCTCCTGGTCCATCAATGCTTCCATAACCAGTTCGATGGCGGTCTTATGGGTAGGCATATCCTTCTCTACCACATACTTGTCCTTGCCGGCTGCCTGGTGGGTCAGCTTGGAACCGGCGATGCCGATCCTCTCGCAGAGTCCCTTGGCCAGTACGCTTTCATTCTCCATATCGATCAGCTGGTACTTCAAGGAAGAGCTTCCGCAGTTGATAACTAAAATCTTCATAATCTTAATGTCTCCTTCAAATCTTATTTCGTAACAGTTGTTGAGGAAATCCGATATGAAAACAGGGTCAAAAGCATGCTTATAAGCGAGCTTAACGCCTGTTTTTGCCCCTGTTTTCGCGCTGTCCTGAACTGTTACATTATTTCACGATCTCGCCGTATACTTCTCTTCCGCAGCCAGCTGCATTGGACTCATCGGTATCAATGTGCATGGCCAGGGCATAGCTGTCGCTTACACGGACAACCACATCGCCGAAAATCAGGCTTCTGCCCTCGGTATCCAGCTTAACGGAAACGATCTGACCATTCTCTACGCCCAGAGCCTTGGCATCCTCAGGAGTAGCATGGATATGACGCTTTGCAGCGATTACGCCCTCGGAGATTTCAATCTCGCCCTTGGGTCCAATGATCTTACATGCGCCGCTTCCTGCGATATCACCGGACTCTCTTACGGGAGCGGTTACGCCGATGGAACGGGCATCGGTTAAGGACAGCTCAACCTGAGTCGCCTTTCTTACCGGTCCCAGAATGGAAACATTCGGCAGTTCCTTCTTGCTTCCTACGATGGTCACTCTCTCCTGGCAGGCAAACTGTCCGGGCTGAGACAGATCTTTCTTCTTGGTCAGCTGGTATCCCTCACCAAAAAGGATTTCCAGATGCTCCTGAGTCAGATGTACGTGACGGGCGGATGTTTCTACTAAGAATTTCATTACTTACTCTCTCCTTTATCCATGTAAATATAGATTGATCGCGGCGGTCCGCGGCCACAGCCGCGAATACCATATGCTGTATTTATTGTATTGGTTTATTCTGGATTTTTCAAGCCCTATGGACAAATATCTTGCACTTTTTTCAATACTTGCACCTGCCGTTTCCCGGCTGCGGACAAAAAAAGCCGGGGCCCTTCCCCCCTTCGGGGATGAGCTCCGGACCTTGTCTTTGTGCTTTGTCCTTGCTGTCGTCTTAAATCTTCTCATAATGGTCTACATTGACCACAAAAATGGTAGCTCCGCCTACTTCGACCGTCATCGGCATAGTGGAATAATTGACCATGGTCGTGCCGGAAATGTAGGGCATGTTCACCGTAATTTTCTGGTGCTGTCCGCACTCCTGCTTGATAATGTCAATGACCTCTTTAACCTTATCGTCCTCAGCGCCGATCATCAGTGTAGTATTTCCTTTTTTCAGAAATCCTCCTGTTGTGGAAAGGCGTGTGATACTGTAATGGTGCTTCGTCAGCTGGCTGACCACATCGTCCTCGTTGTCATTTCTCACAATTGCGTATATTAACTTCATATGGCGGCCTCCTTTTCTTGAGAGAATGCTATTTCTTTAACATTATAACACACTTTTCAGAAAAATGGGGGTTAATTTTCTCTAAAGATTAGAAAATCACCAATTTTTTTAACAATTCAGGACGGCGGTTTTCATGCCGCCGTCCTGAATGCCGTATCATCTTTATGAATTTGTATTGTCCTCCAGCTTATCGCCAAGGGTTACGGTTACATCATGCTCCACATATGCGCCGTTGGTCAGGGTCTGAACGGTCAGCGTTACCTGGGAACCCTTCTCGTAATAGGTCAGCATATCCGTCAGCTCTTCAGCCGTTGTGATGGACTGTCCGTCAAATTTGGTAATGATATCCTTTTCCTTCAAGTCAGAGTTGGCTGCAGCACCTTCCGGCATGATCTGATATACATATACGCCGATGGGCATTCCGTATGCCTTGGAGGTGGCTGAATCGATATTGGTGACACGGATTCCAAGGTATCCCTGTGCATCCTCACCTACAGCGATCCTGGTCTGCTTGGTCATCAGATTGTCCAGAATATCCTTTGCGCTGGAGATCGGAATTGCAAATCCCATGCCTTCCACTTCGGTGGAAGCATTCTTGGCCGCATTGATCCCGATCACATTGCCGTTCAGATCCAGCAGAGCGCCGCCGCTGTTTCCGGGGTTGATGGCTGCATCGGTCTGCAGATAGGTATGCTGGATTCCGCTCTCATCCGTAATCTGACGGTCCAGGGCACTTACATATCCTACTGTTACGGACTGTCCGTAACCCAGGGCATTGCCGATGGCGATTACCTGCTGCCCAACCTTCAGCTGGTCAGAATCTCCCATGGTTGCCACTTTGATCTTGCTCATGGTGTCATCCGGGATGTCAGCCAGCTGCACTGCGATGATCGCCAGGTCCGCTTCGGAATCCGTTCCCTTGATGGCTGCAGCCACGGCCGTATCATCCACAAAGGTGACCTCCAGGTCTGTGGCACCGGACACTACATGGTTATTGGTCGCGATCAGAAGTTCCGTATCGCTCTGTGCTACGATAATTCCGGAACCGCTGCTGGTAGCCTCGTAGGTCTGCGGCATTCCGAAGAAGTTTCTCTGCTCCACTGTCATGGTATCGTTGATGGCCACTACGGAAGGCATTGCCTGTTCTACGATATCCTCAATATTTGTGGTATTGGAAACAGCAGTCGCAGAGCCTGTAGTATCGGCCGCCGTGGTCTGGGGAGCGCTCTCACTGCTCTCCTGGGCGGAGGCTTCTGCTGTTACGGCATTTCCGTAGAGGCCGGTAAGACGGCTGCCTACCAGATTCACGCCGGTCATAACGCCGCCCGCCACAACTCCAAACAGCACAGCTGCCGCTGTTACTGCTGCGGCCTTCTTTGCCACGCCGCCGCTCTTCTTCTCTCTGTGATCCGGCGTATGGTGATCCGGTGTGCGGTAATCCTGCATCCGGGGTTCCTGACTCCTCTGTTCCTGATGGCTCTGCACATCCCGGCTGTCGCTGCGGCTCTGCTCCGGGTTTTCCTTCTGGTTCATATCGTCATCCATATGATCATACGTTCTCTTCTCTTCTTCATACATAATGAAAATCCCCTTTCTCACTCTATCTTTATTATCTGAGCAAGTTACTTAAACCTTACTCCTGATGTCCTTTCCTTTTGACAGTTCCTAATATAGAAAACAATTGTGGCGGATTTGTGAAATGATAGTGGAAAAATTGTGTTTTCTTAATTTTTTTGCAGATCCATAATCAGTCGGTCTATTGACCCCTTTTCAAAAATCAGGTATGATCAACTCAATAACATCTGGAGGGATCTCTCAATGCGCGTTGTTGGAATCATTGCCGAGTACAATCCGTTTCACAAAGGACATCAGTATCATATCGCCAGAGCGAAAGAAGTGACAGGGGCAGATTACTGCATCGTGGTCCTCAGCGGAAATTTTGTCCAGAGGGGGGAGCCTGCCATTTATGAGAAGTTTCTCCGTACAGAGGCTGCCCTTCGATGTGGAGCAGACCTGGTGCTGGAACTTTCCTCCCCCTTTGCCTCCGGAAGCGCCGAAGATTTTGCTTCCGGCGCTTCCGCCCTCCTGTCTGCCCTGGGCACAGTTGACTATCTCTGTTTTGGCAGCGAGCAGGGCGATGAAACGCGCCTGATGAACATTGCCCGCATGCTGGTCCAGGAGCCGGAAGGGTTCCGTCCTCTGCTGCTCACCGGGCTGAAAAATGGACTTACCTGGCCCCAGGCCCGTATATCTGCCCTCACCGGGCTGGGCTGCCTGACGCAGGAGGAAGCCAAACTTTTAAGTCAGCCGAACCACATTTTAGGAATCGAATACTGCAAGGCCCTGCTCCGCCAGAACAGTTCCATACGGCCCGTGACCATCCTCCGCCGGGGGAAAGGTTATCATGACCAGGAAATTGATTCCTTCCCCCAGGGGGAGATGGCCTCTGCTACTGGTCTGAGAGCCCGGATGAAATGTCCGCCGGAATGCGTTTCTTCTCTCTCCCATCCCCTGGAGGGCCAGGTTCCGCCGGAAGCGCTGCCGCTCTATCAAAGCCAGCAGCCGGTTTTCCCGGAGGATTTTTCTGCGGTTTTAAATTATGCCCTTCTTTCCTGCCTGCAGGACGAGCGCAGTTTCAGCTGCTATGAAGGCATCACTGCGGACCTTTCTCAGCGGATGGAACGCGTCCTGCTGGACTGGACGGACTGGGAGGGACGCATCCGGCAGCTGAAAACCCGCCAGATGACCTATACCAGGATCAGCCGCTGCCTCTGCCACCTTCTTCTGAAGATCACCGCGGCAGATATGGAAGCCTACCGGGACGGCGGATACGCCTTCTATGGACGCATTCTTGGCTTTAAGCGGCAGGCGGCTCCTCTTTTAAAGGCCGTGCAGAAAAACAGCTCCATTCCTTTGATCACGCGGACTGCAGGCTGTGAAAAGCTTCTGTCCGGTCCGGCGCTTTCGATCCTCCGGACGGATTTCTACGCCTCTCATCTGTGGCATTCCGTCTACTGTTCAAAGTATGGAGCTTCTATGAAAAATGAATTCAACCGCGGGATGGTGATCCTCTAGCTGCTCTTTTGCGCCAGTTCCAGCATCTCCCGCACCGTTTTTCTGGTATAGGGCTTTGGCATAAAGGCCAGGGCCTTGATCTTCCAGGTTTTTAAAGACAGGCCGGGGATATCGGACATCAGGATCACCTTTGGCGGATGTTCCAGTCCTGCCAGCTCTCCCGCCAGTGTAATGCCGCTGATCTCCGGCATCACCACATCAGAGAAAACCAGATCCACCTGATTTTCCCTGGCAAAGGCGAGGAGGTCCCCCGGATGAGAAAAGGCGGCCACAAGCTCTGCCTCCTTCTCCTCCTTCAATATGGTTTTTAACTGTTCCAGCAGTTCCGGATCATTGTCTACAATAATGGTTCTCATCTTCATGAGTCTCAGTATACCATTCTCTTTTCCGTGTTTCAACATTTTTTTGCCGGCCCTCTGAGCCATCACTTCATTTTCGGCTTAAAAATCAGAGAGGCCAGATATCCAAAGATCAGGGCTCCGCTGATGCCGGCTGCACTGGCAGTGAATCCTCCTTTAAATAGGCCCAGAAGCCCATCTTCTTTCAGCCCCTCTTTGACACCTTTAAATAAGGTATTTCCAAATCCCAGAAGGGGGACGGCTGCTCCGTCTCCTGCCCATTCGATAAAGGGATCGTACACGCCAAAGAATCCTAAAACGGTGCCGCTGACCACTAACAGCACCATGATCCTTCCCGGCATCAGCTTCGTCTTCTCCATCAGGATCTGCACCAGGGAACAGATCAGGCCGCCTACAAGAAATGCTTTCACATAATCCATTGTCTATCCCTCCGCTCCCATATACTCCAGAACAACGCCGTGGGCGATTCCCGGAATGCTCTGCCCCTCATTGAAGCTGACCGTGGACAGAAGGGCTCCGGTGGGAACAAACAGTACCCTCTTCCACTCTCCCGCCAGAAGCTTGGGAAGGATTTTGGCGCAGAGTACCACGGCGCTGCAGCCGCAGCCGCTTCCACCCGCGTGGGTATCCTGCCTGTTGGGGTCGTAGATCTCGATTCCGCAGTCCATGTGGATCTCTTTGATGTTTCTTCCCTTCTCCTTCATCAAATCCACCAGGATCCGGCTGCCGACTTTCCCCAGGTCCCCGGTGATGATCCGGTCATACCAGCTTTCCTCCACCTGCAGATCCTCCAGGTTCTGCTCAATGGTGTGAAAAGCCGCAGGAGCCATGGCCGCTCCCATATTCATGGAGTCCCGGATCCCCGCATCCACCATCTGGCCGGTGGTCACTGCGGTAATTTTGGCCATCCCGCTCTTTCGGTCTCCCGCCAGGATCACGCTCCCGCAGCCGGTAACCGTCCATGTAGCGGAAAGCGGGCGCTGGTTGCCGTAACCCAGCGGAAAGCGGAACTGTTTTTCTGCTGTGGCGAAATGGCTGGAGGCCATGGCCATCACCTGGTCCGCATACCCGGCATTGACTGCCATGGCTCCCAGCATCAGCGCCTCCCCCATGGTGGAGCAGGCTCCGTACAGGCCAAACAGAGGGATTTTTAAGTCCACTGTCCCAAAGGAAGTGGCGATCAGCTGTCCCAAAAGGTCGCCGGCAAACAGATATCTCAGATCCTTCTTATGAATCCCGCCCTTCTCAATGGCCAAATCCGCCGTCCGTTTCTGCAGGGCGCTTTCTGCCTTTTCCCAGCTGTCCGTCCCGAACATATCGTCCTGCTCCACCTGGTCAAACAGGCTTCCCAGGGGACCTTCCCCCTCCTTGCGCCCTGCCACCGAGGCGGCGCTGACGATCACCGGCGGATGAAAAAAACGCAGGCTGGCCTTTCCCGCCATCTGTCCTCTCTCTTTCACCTACTCTGCCTCCTGTTCCTGCCAAAAGCATTTTCTGCTTTTACTTTGTCCAAAGACAGGAGAAAATATTCTTCTGCAGCCTTATGAGGTTCAAAATGTTTATCCTCTTTTGCGCGGATTCTCTTCCATATTTCCCCGCACCTGCCGGATCAATTCCTCCATCTCCCTGGTTTTCCATTTGCTCTTATGATAAAAAATCTGCTGGACCATCTCCATCTTCATTCCCTCCACATCCAGAACCAGCAATTCTCCCTTCCGAAGGCTCTCTTCCACCGCAAAAAACGGGAGACAGGAGATTCCGCCGCTCTCCTTCAGCTGCCGGATGATAAAATCCGTATTGCTGATTTCCACTGCAGGCGTCAGCTGCAGATTGCGGGCTTCCAGAAAGGCATCCAGTTCCCTCCTGTAATTCTCGTTTTTCTCCGTGAGAAAAAAAGGCTCCTCTGTCAATTCTTCCATTTTCACCTTCACAGGCCGCTCCCCCCACCAGTCCGGCGGCGTTACAAATACGATGGGCTCCCGCTTTTCCATTACTTTCTCCCATTCCGGATTAAACCTGGGCCGGTCCAAAAGGTAGATCAGATCCAGCAGGTTCTGGTCCAGCATCTCATAGAGTCTTGCCGGTGTGGCCGTCGTAATCTTGATGGACACCTTTGGGTGATGGGTACGAAAATAGGAAAGGACTCCGGGAAGCTTGGCTGAGCAGAGAGATTCCAGGGTGCCGATGTGCAGGGGATTGTCCATCTCCCCCTCCTGGGCAGCCGTCTCCTTCGCCTGATTCACCTCTTTTAAGATCTGCAGGCTCTGCTTTAAAAACCGCCTTCCCTGGGCCGTAAGGGAAATCCGCTTTCCCAGCCGGTCAAACAGCTTCACTCCCAGTTCTTCCTCCAGAAGGCGAATTTGAACGGTCACCGCTGACTGGGAATAGCCCATCTCCTGGGCCGCCCGGGAAAAGCTTTCCATCTGAGCCGCTGTCACGAAGGTTTTCAGCTGACGAAATTCCATGATTTTCCTCTCCTTCTCCTGATTGTAGTTGTCGTTTCCGGACGGCTTCTCTTCTTGCCCGCATTTTCCCGCCGTCCTGAGTGATTATGATTTTTTTTCAATTATATCATAAAATCTATGAAATTGATTTATTTATCTGAGATGGTTACAATGAAGATAGGTGACTGTTCAGATAGAACTATTTAAAGGAAAAGAGGTCATGTTTTATGGCGTTTATCAGTATTTTCGATGTTTTGGGCCCCAACATGGTAGGGCCTTCCAGCTCCCACACAGCGGGAGCCTGCTCCATCGCTCTCCTGGCCCGGAAAATGTTAGGAGAGCCGGCCCGGGAAGTGGGATTTATCCTCTACGGCTCCTTTGCCAAAACCTACAAGGGACACGGCACCGACCGAGCCCTTTTAGCCGGCGTCATGGGCTGCTCCACCGATGATGTGCGGATTCCCAGGGCTTACGAGATGGCCCGGGAGCAGAATCTGAAATGGAATTTTTCTGTCAATGAAATCGAAACAGAGGTTCACCCCAACACCGTGGACATCCATCTTCTGGGGGTAACCGGAAAAAAGGTATCGCTTCGCGGTGAGTCCATCGGAGGCGGGAAGATCCGCATCGCCCGCATCAACGGCATCGAGGTGGATTTCTCCGGGGAGTACAATACCCTCATTGTTGTCCACAAGGACCGGGTCGGCATGGCAGCTCACATTACCAGCTGTTTAAGCCAGGGCAACGTCAACATTGCTTTCATGCGGCTCTTTCGGGAGGCCAAGGGCGATACTGCCTACAGCATTGTGGAGTTTGACGGGGAACTTCCGGAAGACACCAGGCAGAAGATCCTAGAAAAAGAAGATGTGGAAAATGTGATGGTCATTGATGTGAAGGAGGGATCATAAGATGGATTTTAAAAATGGAGCCGAGCTTTTAAGCCTGTGTGAAACAAAAGGACTTCCCATTTCAGAAATAATGAAGGAGCGGGAAATCCATCTGGCGGAAACCACCACAGCGGAAATGGACCGGAAGATGAACCGGGTCCTGGAAATCATGACCCAGGCAGCAAAGGAGCCCATCCGCCATCCCCGCGCCTCCATGGGCGGCCTCATCGGAGGAGAGGCTGCCCTGGTGGACCGGCACCGCAGGGAAGGAAACGCCATCTGCGGCAGCCTCCTCTCCAGAGCCATCGCCTATTCCATGGCCGTTCTGGAGGTCAACAGCTCCATGGGCCTCATCGTAGCCGCCCCCACCGCCGGCTCCTCCGGAGTGGTTCCCGGAGTCCTTCTGGCTTTAAAGGAGGAGTATGATCTGGAAGATGCCGCTCTTCTGCCCGCCCTCTACAATGCCAGCGCAGTGGGCTACCTGGCCATGCGCAACGCCACGGTGGCGGGAGCCGTGGGAGGCTGCCAGGCTGAGGTAGGCGTAGCCTCCGCCATGGCCGCCTCCGCCGCAGTGGAGCTTATGGGCGGCACCCCCGCCCAGTGCCTGGACGCCGCCTCTGCCGCCCTGATGAATCTCCTGGGCCTGGTCTGCGACCCGGTGGGCGGCCTGGTGGAATATCCCTGCCAGAACCGGAACGCCATAGGAGTCGCAGGGGCCATCACCGCAGCGGAACTGGCTTTAAGCGGCATAAAGCAGCTGATCCCCTTCGATGAGATGCTGGCCGCCATGTACCAGGTAGGCCGGCGCCTGGCCCCGGAACTGAGGGAAACAGCCAGGGGCGGCTGCGCCGTAACCCCCTCAGGCTGCGCGGCAGCGGCCCGGTGTCACGGCTGCAGTTAAGATTCCGTTTCGGTCTGCTTATCCTGAGCCTCCCTGAGAGCCCTCTGGTAATATTCCATTGTCTTTTCGTCAAAGCAGACCATCTGCACTTCCATCTGAGGATGCTCTTTCAAAAATTCCAGTATGGTTTCTACCGCGATCCTGGAGGCCTTCTCCAGAGGAAAGCGGTAGATCCCGGTGCTGATGGATGGGAACGCCACGCTCCTGCACCCGTTTTCCAGGGCCAGTTTCAGACTGTTCCGGTAGCAGTTTTTCAAAAGCTGCTCCTCATTTTTTGTGCCCCCGTTCCACACAGGGCCGGGGGTGTGAATCACAGATCTGGCCGGCAGGCGGTAGCCCCCGGTAATCTTTGCCTCCCCGGTACGGCAGCCGTGGAGCATCCGGCACTCATTTAACAGCTCAGGCCCTGCCGCCCGGTGAATGGCTCCGTCCACTCCCCCGCCGCCCAGAAGGCTGGTATTGGCCGCATTGACAATGGCATCGGCCTCCACTTTTGTAATATCTCCCAAAACGATCTTCAGCACAGTTCTTCCTCCTTCCACGATCAGTCCTTCAGTGCCTCCATGGCTGCCCGGTATCCATGAATTGCGGTGGTATCAAATACCGGCAGCGGGGAATCCTCCTGCTTTACCAGCAGTCCGATTTCCGTACAGCCAAGGATGACTCCCTGGGCTCCTTTTTCCTTCAGTTTTTCAATGATTTTTACATACTGTTTCCGGGACTCATCGGAAATAATCCCTCTGCACAGTTCCTCATAGATGACCCGGTTTACCGTCTCAATCTCTTCCTCCTCCGGGACCAGGACCCGGATCCCCCGCTCTGCCAGTTTTGCCTTATAAAAGTCCTGGGTCATGGTGTACTTGGTCCCTAGCAGAGCGGCCGTCCCGATTCCCGCCTCCAAAAGGGCGTCTGCAGTGGCATCCGCGATGTGAAGGATGGGAATGGAGATCTGCTCCTGGATCTGGGGAGCCACCTTATGCATAGTATTGGTGCAGATGACCAGAAAATCCGCTCCCGCCTCCTGAAGTCCTCTGGCAGCCTTTCCCAAAATCCCGGCGCTCTTCTCCCACTCTCCCTTTGCCTGGCACTCCTCGATTTCCGCGAAATCCACACTGTAGAGTACCAGCTTTGCAGAATGAAGCCCTCCAAGTTTCTCCTTAACCGTCTCATTCACAATCTGATAATAGGGAACCGTGCTCTCCCAGCTCATTCCTCCAAGCAAGCCGATTGTTTTCATGATT
>ERZ1643246.3047-NODE-3047-length-14973-cov-19.816396_pt1 | contig 14973 bp, 16 predicted proteins | sample MGYA00579265_ERZ1643246 | MGnify/ENA primary metagenome ERZ1643246 (study PRJEB29033, sample SAMEA4952261) | chicken gut metagenome | biome: Broiler Chicken; feature: Gastrointestinal Tract; material: Caecum | place: Ireland | collected 2018 | study: Broiler... | reverse complement strand
AACAACCCCAATAATTTAAAGCTAGGAAGTTCACCCAAGATAATTTAATATACTATCTTCACTTGATAGATATTAGGGGATTTTTTAAATTTACAATAATTTTATAAGCATACTCTACATCTATATAAAAAAAGCTGATTACAAAAATCAGCTTAATTTAAAATTATTTATTAGAAACTTTAAGCCAAGAAGGGTAATTAGTATTATTAGAGGTAGTTTCAGTATAAGAGTCATCTTTAAATTCCTTTTCTTCTCTTTTACGGCGACGACTTTCTAACTTCATTCTTCTTTTTTCCTCTTTTTTACTACCCTTTAAGTCAAAAATCTCCTGAGCCTTTGAGATTTTATCATCATGTTGCTCTTCATAAAGATCATCTGGATCATCTTTATCATAATTATATAGGCCTTCGTATTCAATATTGGAATCAGACATATTACGATAAATAGTTTCTGCTAATTCATCATAACCATTATTTTGAGCTTTTAATTCATAACCTGTTGCCACAACAGTTATAACAATTTCATCGCCCAAATCATTATTAATGGCTGTACCATAGATTATATTTAAATCCTTACCACAATTATTTCTTATTTCAGCAATTGCCACATCTACTTCTTTTAGAGATAGATTTTGTGAAGCAGTTATATTAATAATAGCATCTGTTGCCCCATCAATTGTAACCTCTAATAAAGAGGAATGAATGGCATGACGAGCAGCTTCAATTGCACGATTCTCACCGCTAGCGGCACCGATACCCATTAGGGCTGTACCTTTATTTGCCATTACTGCCTTCACATCTGCAAAATCGACATTTATCAATCCTGGTATAGCAATGATTTCAGCTATACCCTGAACACCTTTTCTTAAAACATTATCTGCCTCTCTAAAGGCATCTAATACTGAAGTATGTAAATCGACAATTTGTAATAATCTTTGGTTAGGTATAACAATTAGAGTATCAACATATTGACGTAAGTTCTCCAACCCAATAACAGCATTATTCATACGTTGTGGTCCTTCAAATTGAAAAGGTTTAGTACAAATTCCAACAGTTAAACAACCATGCTCTCTAGCAATTCTAGCAATAATTGGAGCTGCACCTGTACCTGTTCCACCACCCATACCACAAGTGATAAAAACCATCTCGGCATCACCTATCATCTCATGAATATCGTCTTCACTTTCAAGGGCAGCGGCCTTACCAACCTCGGGATTAGCACCTGCACCCTGACCATGGGTCTTTGTCTTACCAATTAATAAACGATTACGGGCCTTAGACATTTTTAAATCTTGAGCATCTGTGTTAACTGCAATAAACTCAACACCATGAACTTCATTTTCAATCATGTGATCAATTGCATTTTTACCTGCGCCACCGACGCCAATTACTTTAATTTTTGTTCTTGCAGATTCTAACGCATCAAGTTCATCAAAAATCATCATAACACTCCTTTACTAATCGTTTTGTACTACTCTATTTTACCCCAAATTATATTTTATTTCAATACAAATTAGTTTATTTTAAAGTATGGTAATTTCTGGAATTAGTTCAATACCATACTCTAAGCGGCTTCGTGTTTGAATCAAATTGATTAAATTAATAATCTCGCTACTTTTAGCATGACCCAGATTAATTATAAAATTGGTATGCTTAGTACTTATTTGTGCATCTCCTATCCTAAATCCCCTTAAATTTAAGGAATCAATTATTTTCCAGCTCGGAATCAAATTATCATTTTTAAACACCGATCCCATACTCTTATATTCTAATGGTTGAGTTTCCTGCCTTTTATTTTTTCTTAATATAAGTAAGTCCTTAGTTTGGACTTTTTTTACCCTAATTTTAGCCTCAATAATTATGCCCTCAATATAATGAAAAACACTACTTCTATAATTAAGATTGAGTTTATCTACTGTTATATTTTTTATTGAACCTGATGTGTCTATATATTTAATACTTATTAGGTCGTCACTAATTGTTTTGTTATAGGCCCCTGCATTATTAAAAATGGCACCACCAAGTAAGCCTGGAACTCCACCTAAATACGATAAATCACCTAACCCTAAATCTGCTAGATCATTGGCTAATTTGATAGTTGGATAAAAAGCACTAACTATTATATAGTCATCCTTATGCTTATAAAAATATGGTAGTTTTTTTAAGCATATTACGATTCCCTTATAATCTAAATCACTTGCTAATATGTTACTACCATTACCAATAATAAAATATTTTAAATTATTTTTTTTTATAAATTTATAGGCCCTAATTAAACAATCAATATTTTTAGGATAATATAAGGTTTGTATTTTACCACCACAGCCTATCGTTGTTAAATCTTTGAAACTCTTATCTATATTTATTTGACCTAAATCGTTTTTATAAACATATTGTGTAAAATCCATTATATATTCTCCTTTATGGTGCTCATAATAGTTTGTTTTGCATTATAATTTACTAATTTTTTTTGCATCTCAAGCATATTAATTCTTAGCGCTTCATTATTTAAAATTTGTTGGATTTGCTTTAAAATATCATTTTTATAATTTTTTTCTAAGCACATAAAACAGGCTTTCTTTTGTTGAAAAAATTGAGCATTATAATATTGATGATTTTTTTTAGTATTCATACTAGGTATACAAATTAAAGGCTTATTAATATAAAATATTTCAGCTGTTGTAGAAGCTCCTGCTCTAGCAATAATTAATTTTGAATTTTTCATTAATTGGAAAATATTAGATGAAAATTCAATAACATCTAAGTTTTTATTTTTACTAATATCTTTATAATATCTACCGGCAATTAAGCAAACTTTATAGTCTTTAGATATGTAGGTTGCTACATCGCACAATATTTTAGATCCTAAAGAACCACCGATAACTAATATGTCATAATTATTAGTAGAAGGATATAAATTTATATTTCTTATTGGCAGTCCTGTTATAATTCCTTTTTTATCCTTATTTATTGGTTGATAAGCATAAAAAATTTTTTTACAAAATGGTCTTAAGATTTTATTACTACTTCCTAAAATTACATTTTCCTCTAATAAAAATAATGGTTTTTTATATCTTATAGCAAAAAGGCATGCTATAAAGCTAACTAACCCACCACTAGATATTACTGCTGTTATATCCTTAGTAAGTAATTTTTTCTTAATTTGTTTATAGGCCTTAAATATAGATGTTGGTTTTTTATCACTTAAATAAAAACCTACAAATTCTATATTTAAATTTTTACAAATTTTTTCTTCTAAATTATTATATTGGCCAACATATATAGACTTTTCCTTTGTATACTCTATTAAGCTTATTAATGGCATAATATGACCGCCTGTTTTACCACCTGTGAAAAGTAGCATTTAAATCACCATTTAATTTTATGTAAAAAAATAAAAAAAATGAGTGCATGCACTCATTAATTTATTGAATTGCAAAGGTTAGCTCAGCTTGACAAACAAGCTTATCACCTACATAAGCTGAAGCTGTGCCAAACCCGATTCCTTTTCTAATAGCCTTTTGAGTAACCTCTAGTCTTAAAACATCACCTGGGACTACTTGACCACGCCATCTTACCTCTTTAGCACCAGCAAAGAAAACAAGCTTTCCTTTATATTCAGGCATAGATAAAACCAAAACTGCTCCGCATTGGGCCAATGCCTCTAATACTAATACGCCAGGCATAACCTGATATGATGGAAAATGACCTTGAAAGAAAGGCTCATTAGACGAAACACATTTTATTCCTACTATCTTTTTCTTATCATCAATTTCTTCGATACTTTCAATTCTATCAACTAATAAAAATGGGTATCTATGAGGTAAAATTTGTTTAATTTGGTCACTATTATATACCATTATTCCACCACCAACTCATCAATTTTCTTAATAAGTACTAGCTTTTCATCCTGAGCTTCCTTAACCATAGTATCTAATATTTCTTTAACGCTAGCCTTTTTGCTTACTAATCCTGCCACCTGTCCCATCATAACAGAACCATTTTCAATGTCACCTTCAAAAACGGCTTTTTTTAATCCGCCTAAGGTTAACTTTTCTAATTCTTCTAAACTAGCACCATTTTTTTCTAATTCTAAATAGGCTCTAGTCATCTTATTTTTATAAATTCTTACTGGAGCACCTACACTTCGTCCGGTAACAACAGTGTCGCTATCTCTACATTTGATAACAGCATCCTTATAATTTTGATGAATTGGGCATTCATCACTTACAAGTAGACAAGTTCCAACTTGTACACCTATTGCTCCTAAAGCTAAAGCTGCATTCATTTGTGCTCCACTTGCAATACCTCCCGCAGCAATTACTGGAACATCCACTGCCTTTACAACCTGTGGTACTAAAGCCATAGTGGTAGCCTCACCAACATGACCTCCAGATTCAGTTCCCTCAGCAATAAATCCATCAACATTATATCTCATCAATCTTTTAGCTAAGGCTACAGAAGCAATTACAGGGAAAACCTTTATATTATGGCTATGAAGCTTTTCAACGTATGATCCTGGATTACCAGCACCAGTAGTTACAACGTCAACATGCTCTTCACAAATCACATCTACAATTTGGCTAGCCTTAGGATTCATAAGCATTATATTTACACCAAAAGGCTTATCAGTTAATAGCTTAGCCTTTCTAATTTCCTTACGAACTGCCTCTTCATCCATTGCTCCACTAGCAATTATTCCTAAACCACCGGCATTAGAAACAGCTGCTGCAAATTCAGCTGTACATATGTTTGCCATTGCCCCACCAATTATTGGATATTTTATATTTAACATCTTATTTAATAACATACACTACCTCTTCTTAATTATTTGTTATTTTAATTATATCATATTATGATTTGAATATTAATATTTTTTAATTATCTAATAAAAAGAACTAGTCAAAAACTAGTTCCAAATCGATTATTCTTTCTCTTGATTATGCTGTTCAATTTCCTCTTCAGTTGCATCTCTAAGTTGAACTTTAACTAAATGGATTCTTCTATCCTCAACTGCCATTCTAATTTTAACCTGGCTTGAGGATGAAAAGGCTGTTTCACTCATCGAGAAAAAGGCTGATAGTCCAATAAGGACAATCATTATACAAAATAAACCAACGTTAAAGACGGGACCATCTGAACTAGATGCTAATACAATCGATTGCGCATCCAATGTTATACTCTCCTAAAAATTAATTATGCTCTACTAGAATATTTTCCAGTTTCAGTGTTAATAACAATATCCTCGCCTTGTTCAATAAACATAGGCACTTTAACTAATAGTCCTGTTTCAACTATTGCATCCTTTAAAGCGTTGGTTTTTGTATCTCCTCTTACTGCTGGTTCACATTTTGTAACATTCAAAGTAACTTTATCAGGTAAAATTACACCTAAAATCTCATCACCATATTTTTCAATATTTACAGTTTCATTTTCCTTTAAAAATTGTTTTTCATACTCTACTAGGTTATGAGGAATTTCAATTTGCTCATATGTATCATTATCCATAAATACTAAAGCATCGCCACTATCGTATAGATATTGCATACTAATCTTATCTATAACAGCTCTTTCAACTCTCTCTGCAGCATTAAATGTAAAATCTATAACTGCCCCACTTCTTAAGTCTCTTAATTTAGTACGAACAAAGGCTCCTCCTTTGCCAGGCTTAACATGCATAAATTCTAATATTTTATAAAGTTTGCCATCATATAAAATGGTCATTCCATTTTTAAAGTCATTACTTGATACCATTTTTTCCTCCAAAAAATCATTATATTAATTGTAATATCATATTACATCATTTTTTTCAAATATTTTATTGCCTCTAGATAGCTCTTCTCATGACCTCCACTAAAGCAAACATTACATACATCACGAACAAAATTAATTCTTCTAAAGTCCTCACGATTATCTACTTCAGATAAATGTACCTCAATTTTAAGACCACTAAATATCTCTAAGGCATCATGAATAGCAACTGATGTATGCGTATAAGCAGCTGGGTTAATAATAATAGCATCATAATCTAGGGATTGTTGAATTTTACTAACAATTTCTCCCTCACAGTTGCTTTGGAAAAAATCTAAATGAATGGCATTACCAGCTTCTTTTATCATTAAATTATTAATTTCATCTAATGTTAAAGTACCATAATGCTCTTTAGGTCTTTTACCAAGCATATTTAAATTAGGCCCATTAATTACTAATACTCTCATTTTAAATCCTCCAAAATTGTTATTATATCAGAAATAGATTTGTCCAAATCCATATTTAAAACCTCATAATCTTTAAAGTAATTGTAGAGATTTTTTCTTTCATCATAAAGCTCAGCTAAACTATATTTTTGTAATAATGGTCTAACTACATTAGATTTTTCAACTCTTTTAGATAGCTCAGTAATTGGAGTATTAAGATAGATACAAATACCATTAAACAAATCCTTATTACCTTTATCTTTAATTATACCACCACCAGTTGATATAACTGTTCTATCTTTTTTAGCTAATTCTTCTAAGGTATTTTTTTCTAAAGCTCTAAAATATTCTTCCCCATAATTTTGAAATATTTCATCAATAAACATACCGGCCTTAATTTCAATATATTCATCCATATCAATAAATTCATATCCAATTTTGCTGGCTAATTTTTTACCAACAGTAGATTTTCCACTACCTGGCATACCAATTAAATAAACATTCATTCCGATAACCACCTATCTATATCACTTTGCAATTGCTTTTTAGAATCTTCAACATGAGCCTTATCCACCAAATAGAAATGGCTATCCATTTGATTTTTAAACCATGTCTCTTGACGCTTTGCTAAATGTCTTGTATTTTTCTTAATTTCTTCAATAGCTGATGATAAGCTAATTTCCCCACGAAAATAAGGATATAGCTCCTGATAACCAATAGCATGTGGATAAATTCCATCCTTATACAATGAATATACCTCATCAACAAGACCAGCTTCTATCATTTGATCAACACGCTTGTTAATATTTTCATATAAGATTTCTCTAGGCATAGATAAATAGGCAATAAAATAATCATAAAGAGGTTGATTTTTACCTTGAAATGAATGAATAGACCTATTAGTATCCTCTAAAACCTCTAAAGCCCTTAATACTCTTTTACGATTATTAGGATGAAGCTTTTCTTTATTAATGTTAGGATCCTTTTCTAATAGTAATTCATAAAGCTCATTATTGCTAAAGCCTTCATATTTTTTTTGAAAATCTAAGCTTCTACCCTTAGCCTTAAAGTCATAATTATATAAAACACTCTGAATATATAAGCCCGTACCACCACAAATAATAATAAAATCATTTTCATTAATAATTGCCCTAGCTTCCTTTTGAAACTGAGCAACACTATATTCCGCATCAGGCTGTAAAAAATCTAATAAATAATGCTTTACACCTTGCTGCTCTTCGATAGTTGGCTTGGCACTACCAATATCTAAACGCTTATATACTGCCACACTATCACCACTTATAATCCCACAATTATATTTCTTGGCAAGCTCTATTGAAATACTGGTCTTACCAACTGCAGTTGGTCCAACAATAACTAATACCTTCCCCATTATTTCATTATCCTTTCAAACATTTTTTCAATATCACTTATAGAAAGCTTTATAATAGTTGGTCTACCATGGGGGCATGTATAAGGATTTTTACAATTATTAAGACCTTCTAACAAAGCGTTTATTTCATCTTTATTTATTGTATCATTAGCCTTTATTGAAGCTTTACAACTAATTTGCTTAGCAATATTATCTCTAAAATACATAACATCTATCTTTTTTTTAGAAATCATCATAGATAAGATATCATATAAAATATCTTCTAAATTATCAAGCTTAGCCCATAATGGTATTTCTCTTACAAAAAATTCTGTTTGACCTGCTTGATCTAAAACAAAGCCTATTTCCTGTAATTTAAAAATATTTTGTTCTAAAAATAGTGATTCCTCTTTAGTAAACTGTAACATAATTGGCACTAATAATGGACTACTTTTATTGCTGTTACTAGCTAGTAGATCATAATATTTTTCATAATTAATTCTTTCCATTGCCGCATGCTGATCTATCATATACATGCCTTCTGAATTTTGAAAAATTAAATAGGTAGCAAAAACAGTGCCAACATATTCCATGTAAGGAATTTTAGGCTTAATAGATAATTTATCATCATCTAAAACCTTATTATCTATAGCTTTATCATCACTAGCTACATCTATTTGAGGTAAGATTTTATTAGGCTCATCAGTTTTTTCTTCTTCAAGCTCTTTTTCATCTTCCTTTAAAGCATAATTATTGGAAACATCATTAAATGATAAATTAGGCTTAATATCAAAAATACTAGTTTTTTCATACACTTGATTTTTAGGCTTTACTATTTGGCGATCAACAATATGATTAGCCTGTTGTAAACACAATCTAATATTTTCGATAAGCTTTTGACACATTGCTTCCTCATCAGAAATTTTAATTTCTGTTTTAGTTGGATGAACATTAACATCTATTAACAATGGATCAATCGTAAAATATAAAATTGCAATAGGATATTTACCAACTGGCAAATAGGTATGAAACGCCTCTACTACAGCATTAGTAATATTATAATTTTTTACATATCTTTTATTACAAACCATAGTAATTTCTAGCTTATTTGAGCGATATATAGATGGCTTAATCAAAACAAGCTTAGCCATATATCCATCACAAACATATTCATGCTGTAAAACATTCTTAGCTGCTTGAATACCATAAATTTCTAAAATCAAATTTTCGATATTATTAGAAGCTGTTGTTTGAAAAATAACATTGTTGTCAGATAAAACTTTAATTCTAATATCAGGATTACTAATAGCTAGCTTATCTATATAAAACATAATAGCAGCTAACTCACTTTTAGCACTTTTTAAATATTTTAACCTAGCTGGAGTATTAAAAAATAAATTTTTAACAATGACAGTAGTTCCTTTATTAGAATTAATAACCCCCTCACTTTGCTTAACTCCAGCTTTGTATGAACATGAATATCCGTATAAGCCGTCTACTGAGGAAATAATTTGCATACTAGAAACACTTGCAATAGAGGCAATAGCCTCACCTCTAAAGCCAAGGGTATTAATTCTAAACAAATCATATTCAGTTTTAATTTTAGATGTTGCATGAGGCAAAAAAGCCATTACTACATCATCCTTATCCATTCCACAGCCATCATCTACTACCTTAATCAAGTCGATTCCGCCATTTTCAAGATAAATTGTAATACTTTTACTCTTGGCATCAATTGAATTCTCAACCAATTCCTTAACAACACTACTAGGACGCTGTACTACTTCTCCAGCAGCAATCATATTAGCCAAATGAAGTGGCATTTTTTGGATTAATCCCATACTACTTCATCTCCTTTAGCTCATATAAAATATTTAATGCCTCTATAGGAGATACTCTATTTATATCTATTTCATCAAGTCTTTCTTTAATTTTATTTGCAGAATTATCTTCTTGCTTTGCTTCATTTTTATCATACTCTTCAAAATTAAATAAATCTAAGGAAATACTCTTTTTCGATTTATTTTCCTCCTCAAGGCTTGCCAAAACTTGCTTACTACGTTCTATTAATGATTTAGGTAATCCAGCCAAATTTGCTACATTTATACCATAACTCTTATCAGTTGGTCCATCAATTACCTTATGCAAAAAAGCAATAGAGCCTTTATCTTCTAAAGCCTCAACATGAACATTTTTTAAATGCTTAAGCTTTTTATCTAAAGCTGTAAGCTCATGATAATGGGTTGAAAATAAAGTTACACAGCCAACACGTTCATGTAAATATTCTAAAATAGACTGAGCTAATGCCATTCCATCAAAGGTAGCTGTACCTCTGCCTATTTCATCAAAAAGCACTAAACTATTTTTAGTAGCATTAGAAATAGCATAATTAGCCTCGACCATCTCTACCATAAATGTAGATTGTCCAGAAACCAAATCATCTGAAGCTCCAATTCTAGTAAATATTTGATCAAAAATCATCAAATTAGCGCTTTTAGCTGGCACAAAAGAACCGATTTGAGCCATAATTATTATTAAGGCTAGCATTCGCATATATGTAGATTTACCACTCATATTAGGGCCTGTTATCAATATCATGTTGTATTTATTGATAACCACATCATTTACAATATAATTAGAGCCAACTAGTGTCTCTAAAACTGGGTGTCGACCATCAACAATATTAACCTCACGATTATTATTAAAGGTAGGACGAACATAATTAAATTTAGTTGCCACATCAGATAGAGCAATAAAAACATCAATCATAGATATTTGATCAGCTAATGTTTGAAGTGAATATATATATTTTGCACATTCACTTCTTAGTTGAGTAAATATTTCATACTCTAATGATTCAATTTGATCCTTAGCATTTAAAACTATTTGTTCATAATGCTTTAATTCAGGAGTTATAAAACGTTCACTATTAGCTAATGTTGCTCTTCTTTCATACTCACAATCCTCTGGTAGATCCTTAATAGCTCCTTTAGATACTTCTATAAAATAGCCTGTTACACGGTTATACCCAACCTTTAAGGTCTTAATGTTGGTTTTAGTTCTTTGTTCTTGCTCATAATTACTAATCCAGTTTTTACTATTTAAAGATATATCACGAATTTCATCTAGATCTTTATTAAATCCCGGTAAAATCATTTGTCCCTCTTTAACAGATAATGGTGGATTATCAACTAACGCCCTTTCCAAAAGATTATACAAATCTTGATGAGGATTAATCTCATTAGCTAACTCTAGAGCTTGATTTGTATTTAAGCTTTTTATAAGTTCAATTACTATTGGAATATTTTTAAGTGACCTTCGCAACCAGACTAAATCCTTAGCATTAGCTCCACCAGAAGATATTCTTCCAATAATACGTTCTAAATCATAGACATCTTTAAAATAGCCTTTTATCTCCTCTTTGGTAATTATATTATTATTAAAAGCCTCAACGAAATCTAAACGATAATTTATTTCTTCTAAATCCATCAAAGGCTTATCCAACCATTTATGAAGCAAGCGTGAACCCATCGCAGTCATACATTTATCTAAATGCCATAGTAATGAACCATTTTTATTATTAAATCTAAGAGTCTCACAAAGCTCCAAATTTTTTTTCGTAAAGGCATCTAAATGTAGATATTTACTACTAATATATGATTTAAAAACCTTAAAATGAGATGGCTGTTGCTTTTGAGTCTCTATAACATATTGTAATAGCATACCTACACAACCATGATACATAGGATCTATTTCACTAACTATATATGTCAAATTACTATAGATTTCCTTTTTATCCATAAATGATATAGTAATGCCATTTGTTTTACTAAAATCATATAAGGCCTTAAAACTAAAATCACTTGCAATTATTATTTCCTTTATATGCAATGATAAAAGCTCATTTAACAATAAATCTATTGTTTTAAATGTAGTTACATAGCCCTCTCCTGTTGTAATATCACTATAGCAAAGAACAAACTCTCTTTTACCATACATAATAGATGCTATATAATTATTCTCTTTATCCTTAATACCACTTTCAATTGTTCCTGGAGTGACAATTTTAATGACACCTCTTTTGACAATACCAACTGCATCCTTAGGATCTTCAATTTGTTCAACTATAGCAACCTTATACCCTCTAGATACAAGCTTTTCTATATATTGATCTGCGGCGTGAAAAGGTACTCCACACATAGGGACTCTCTGTTCAACTCCAGCATCCTTACCTGTTAAGGCTAATTCTAATTCCTTAGATGCAACATAAGCATCATCAAAAAACATTTCATAGAAATCACCAAGTCTAAAAAAGACTATAGCATCCTTATAGTCCTTTTTTATTTGTAAATATTGCTCCATCATTGGGGTATATTTTTTTTCCTTACCCATTTATAATTCACCTACTACCTTAATAAAGCCCACAATAAAAAAATAATTAATCCAACCAAAATAACAATCGTAATACCTAAAATAACAAAATGCTTCCTACTTCTTGATAGCTTAGTAAGCTTTTCATTACCAAATTCATTATTTTTTATAATTTCAATTTGTTCAACTAAATCTGTAGTTTCCACATCCTCAGATTTTGGCTGTTCATTTATTTGTTCTATAGATACAGGCTTCTCATCATTTTGCGATACATCTACAGCATTTTCAGTATTTTTATTATCATTATCATTTTGCTTTGTAAGTATATCTGAGTTTGTATCGCTTGCCTTTGTTTCATCCTGGCTTTGTGGATTTTCTATATCTTCACTTTCAAACGTCAAAGGGATAAATTCATCATTTTCTTCTCCCTCATAATGAATAATTCTTTTAGAATCATCTCTATTAAAGCCCCTAATCAAACTAAAATCAATACTAAACTCTAATGGCTCATACATTTTTAAGCTTTCAATACGATTCATACTAGTGGTTGTAATCTCACATTGACTAAGAATATAAAATAAATATGTAACAAGTTCATTTTTAGTCATATTTGAAGACATTGGAATACGATACTTTTTACATAAATTATTCAAGCCAGCTAAAGTTGAAGAATCAATTTCTACTTCTAAATTAGTATTTAGCTCTCCTAACTTTGATAAGTAATATTTCATATACTCAATTAGCTCATATTTTTTCAATGTTGTAGTTAATTCTAGCCCATACTTATTAGCTACATCTAATATATCCTGATGGGAAGCGGAATTTACAAGAAGCTCCCTTAAATTATCCATATCCTGACCATCAAAAGTATTATCCTGCTCCTGACAACAGCTAGAAATATATTGAAAATAATTTTCAAAATTATTTACAGATAGCTTCTTTAAATCCTTTAAATATTTAATTTCTCCATCTAATAAATTTAAACCTACGTAATTTAAAAGAACTAATTGCCAAAAATTACGGCGATACATTTTAAAATATTCATTATTATTACAAATCAATTTAAATAGATTAAACATTTGTGTTTCGGAAAAATCTTTATAATATAGTAGCCTTTGAAAATAATCCTTTGATAATTCGGATGCATGTAGCGTTTTTAGTCTAATATTAATTACTGATGTTAATGCCATTATATTCATTTTTCGAGGTAAAGCTATACCACGATTAGAAAAAAAACTATATAACTGATCACCACTTAATTGTGCAAGACGATTTACAAGAACATCTAATTTTTCATTTTTTCCAAAAAGAGTAATCGAATTTTTTTCGATATTTATATCCATATAAACCCTCCAGATTTTTTAAACCTTTATATTATAATATAATATAACCGTCAAAAAAACAAGAAAAAAAGGCTTAATAGCCTTTATTTTCCTTCTAAATATATTACCAAGTTTTGATAATTATTAACGAAACATTATTTTAGCTTTCACCTAAAAAGTTTTCATTAACCTCGATATCTAAGTCCTCAATATCCTCTTCTTGGGTCTCTATTGGATTAAAGACAGTAACCTGCATTTTTGTTTCTCCAATTACTTCTGCTAAAACCTCAAACTCAATATCTAAATAGATTATATCATTATTTATTTTAGCATTAGTAACGGTTGGATGCTTTAAGATTTTAGCTAAGACATCGTCACTATTTTTAAGATAGTCATTTACAATTTGCTTAACCTTAATATTCTTTTGATAAGTTATTATTTCTCTTAAAACATCAGTTTTAGTATTTTCTTCAGTTGAATACCAAATATTAACCTCTAAAGAACCATCTATATCAATTAAATTATCGTGCTTTGAAGCTTCAAACTCATGATTGATAATCCAACATCCTAAAATGGAGTAAGGATGGGCAGTAGTATGCAATTCATGAGAAATATGCATTACTTTCTTTCCTTTTGCTACTACTGCTTTAGTAACTATCTCACGGACTTCATTCATATACATACCTCCCTATACTATTATATGTTATGTAATAGTTAAAAGTTCTAAGCAACATTAATCATATTTATTATATAGTTTATATTGATAAACTATGCCATGCTAATATATGCAGTATAATGGCTTAAATTTACAACTAACTTATTTATTTTTTTAGTAATTATGCTATAATCATACTAGAAAGAGGGTTTAAATATGAAGGTTTTAGCATTAATTTTTGAAGGCTTTGAAGAGCTTGAGGCCATGGCTCCATTTGCACTTTTGCGTAGAGCAAAAATCGATTTAACTATCGCCTCAAATTCAACTACTGTTACTGGCTCTCATAATATTAGCCTCACTAATATAGTAAAACTTAGCGATATTGATTATAAGGAATATGATGCATTAATCATACCTGGTGGAGCACATTACAAGTTCTTAAGAATTTCTAAGGATGTCCATGAAATAATAAGTTATTTTATAGAAGCTAAAAAACTTGTAGCAGTAATTTGTGCAGCACCTACAATTTTAGGTATGCTTGGATATTTAAAAGGTAAAAACTATACCTGCTTTACATCAATGAATGAGGACTTTGGCGGATATTATCACGATCAAGGTGTCGTAGTTGATGGCAATATTATATCTGGTAGAAGCGTAGCGTATGCCATCGATTTTGCTTATGAAATAATTCGTTATTTAATTGGTGATGAAGGCTTAAAGCAAGTTCAAAAACAAATTTATTATGAAAAATAGGTTACCAATTAAATTAATTAACTTTTATCAAAACAGCATTTCTCCTAATACAGCTCCAAAATGTCGCTTTTATCCAAGCTGCAGCCAATATGCTAAGGAATGCTATGAAAAATTTAATTTTGTTAAGGCATCACTATTAACAACTAAAAGATTATTAAAATGCAATCGTTTATTTAAAGGGGGCTACGATCCAGTCCCTTTAAGTAAAGCAGAAAAAGAAAATTTAAAAAAGGAAAACGATTCAGAAAATGATATGATATCTCCAAAGTAGACAAAAAAATAATTAAAGAGTTTAAACCTCCAA
>ERZ1643246.3045-NODE-3045-length-14976-cov-72.991891_pt1 | contig 14976 bp, 16 predicted proteins | sample MGYA00579265_ERZ1643246 | MGnify/ENA primary metagenome ERZ1643246 (study PRJEB29033, sample SAMEA4952261) | chicken gut metagenome | biome: Broiler Chicken; feature: Gastrointestinal Tract; material: Caecum | place: Ireland | collected 2018 | study: Broiler... | reverse complement strand
TGAGAAGTAAGGGGATGCAGGGAACCGGCGCCGAGCGCTTCCGGCAGACCTGGACAAGTGCCACGGAGCGGGTTGCGCTGGGGTGGTAAAATAGGAGGATAAAAGGATGGAATGCACAGACGAACAGATCAGGGAATCTTTTGAGAGATACCAGGCAGGGCCGGAACTTCTGGAATTGTATAACCGCCTGGATCTGAGCCTGGGAGAGTACATAGGCGCAGTGGTCAAAGACGCTTATTACAGCGGTTTCCGCAGTGCTATGGCGCTGAACCGGCAGGAAGAAAAATAGAAAATGTTAGTCAAATGTTAGTCAAAGCATGAAAAAAGCACCTGTTCTATTACAGATGCTTTTCTTCAATCCCGCATAAATACGGGCTTTTTTGTCCGTGCGTTAGAGGATTCGAACCCCCGGCCTTTTGATCCGTAGTCAAACGCTCTATCCAGCTGAGCTAAACGCACACATTGTTTTTTTCAACAACAGATATATTAGCGTATTTCCGCGGATTTGTCAACACAAAATTCATCCTTTTTTTGGATTGGGTTTCATGCTACAATATTTCTAACGAATTCTTCTAAATCGCGGAAGGAAAAAAGGAGAAAAAAATGAGAACAGAACTTGAATTTCTGCGCAGTCAGGGAGTCAGCGCCGCACTGACCGCGGAGGTGGAAAAATTTGCGGAACAGTACCCGGTGGAGGAGAGTGTGAGAAACCGGCTGGTTCAGCCGCCGATTCCTTTTTACGGAAGGGAAGTGCTGGAGATGGCCATCGCGGCTCTGCTTCAGGGAGAAAATCTGCTGCTGACAGGGGCAAAGGCGACAGGGAAAAACGTGCTGGCGGAAAATCTGGCATTCATTTTCGGAAGGCCGGTCTATAATGTTTCTTTCCATGTAAATACCAGCAGCGCGGAACTCATCGGGACGGATACCTTCCGCAACAACGAGGTGGAACTGCGCAAGGGCAGCATCTACCAGTGCGCTCAGTACGGCGGTTTCGGGATCCTGGATGAGATCAATATGGCCAAAAACGACGCGGTATCCGTTCTGCACGCTACTTTGGACTACCGGCGCAGCATCGATGTTCCCGGATATGACAAGATCGACCTGCATCCGGCGGCCCGTTTTATCGGCACGATGAATTACGGGTATGCGGGCACCAAGGAATTAAATGAGGCGCTGGTGTCCCGGTTCCTGGTCATCGATATGCCGCCCCAGAATGAGGAGACGCTTCAGTATATCCTGGAGCAGATCTTTCCGGACATGAAGCAGAGAGCCAGAGAACAGTGGATGGGAATCTTTCTGGATCTGCAGATGAAGGCGGAAAACGCGGAGATTTCCACGAAAGCCCTGGATCTGCGGGGTCTGATCGCGGCGGCAAAAACTGTGCGGCAGGGGCTTGCGCCGGCGCCGGCTATGCAGATGGGAATTGTAAACAAGTGCTTTGATATTTTTGAAAAGGAGATTGTCCGGGACGTAGTGGCGACCCGTATTCCGGACGACTGGACAAGTGAAGATGTATTCTGAACAGGGAGAGGAACAGGGGGCTTGGGAGGATCACCGCATGGAGATGGAGAACCGGATCCGGAATCTGGTGTGGACAGTCAGCGGGGATTACAGCCTGGAGATAAAACCGGATGTGGATACCTTTCTGAAATCCAAAAACGCGGCCCTCTATGACGGCATTAAACAGGGAGGCCTGGCAAAATATTTTGACCGGGACGCTCTGAGCATGTACCTGTTAAAAAAGATTTACTGCAAAGCCTACAGTACTCCCCTTATGACCGTGGCGCAGCTCTGCGTTGAAGAGGCGGTGGGCTCCCGGCTGGATGCGGAGAGGGAAGGGGTCAGAGCCATCCGCAGAAAGGCGTATGAGGAGATCCTGGAACAGGATTTTAAAGAACTTTCCGCCACGCCTCTGGGACACTTTAAGGCTGCCCTTCTCAGGGAAGAACTGGACGGGACGTATCAGGGGACCAAACAGATCCAGGGCTGGATGGAGGAGATCCATACTCTGCGGAAAGCCGGAAACACCATGGATGTGATCCGGGGGGTGGACAGTCTTTACAATAAGATTGTGGAGCCTGAATTTGAAAAAAAGAAAAAATCCCTGGAAGAAGTACTGGCGGTTACGGTGGAGGAACTGGCTGAATTTTCCTGGAAGGATTTTCTGAGGGAAGAGATGGAAGAACTTTACCAGGAGACCATGGACACCTATCTGGAAAAAATTTCCGAGACCATGACCGGCCTGGATCTCAGCGAGAGCAGAGACAGGGAAGAAGAGCAGAAACAGGACGGGACGAAAAAGAAAAAGATCCTGGTGGTGGACGAAAAAGCGCTGGAGCAGATGTACAGCTACGTGGAAAAAAATTTCGGGAAAAGCTATCTGAGCCCCGCAGAGCAGAAAAATCTCAATTACCAGTTCTGCCGGGGGATCCACGGGGACTGCAGCCTGTACTGCACGGAAGGGATCCTGCAGAATCCGGTGCTGCGCAATTACCAGTATGAGTATGCCAGAAAACAGAAGGATAAAAATATCATGGCTTATTATGAGCAGAGCCGTATCGTAAAAAGAAATATCCAGGTACTTACAGATATGCTGAGAAAGGCTCTGCTGCTGCGCAGCGAGGACCAGGAGATCCTGTCGGACAGAGGAAGGATCATTCCGGCGGCGCTGTGGAAGGTAGGGCGCTCCAGGGACGCCAGGATCTTTAAAAGGGAGATCAAAAACGAGGCCATGAATTTCGTGGTGGATGTGCTGATCGACGCCAGCGGCTCCCAGAGGAGCCGTCAGGGACAGGTGGCGCTGCAGGCTTTTATCATCAGCGAGGCTCTGTCGAATCTGGACATCCCTTTCCGGGTCACAAGCTTCTGCACCTTCTGGGATTATACGATCCTCCAGAGATTCAGGGACTATGATGACAGCCGGAAGAAAAACGGCAGGATCTTTGAGTATATGACTTCCTCCAACAACCGGGACGGTCTGGCGGTGAAGGCCGTGGGCAGCGGGCTCCTGCAGCGGGAGGAGGAAAATAAGGTCCTGATCCTTTTAAGCGACGGAAAGCCCTACGATGTGGTGGTCAACCGTCCCCATTCCAAAAATCCGGAGCCTTACCGGGGAAAACCCGCCATTCTGGACACGGGCTTTGAGGTGCGCCGTCTCCGCCAGAGCGGTGCGGCGGTGCTGGGTGTCTTTGTGGGAGAGGAGACAGAACTGGCCGCGGAGCGGCGAATATTCGGAAAAGATTTTGCTTATATCCGGAGTATTAAAAATTTTTCCAATGTAGTGGGACGTTATCTATTGAAACAGATCGAGGAATAAACTATACTACTGAAAAGGCCTTATATCAGGGGACAACATTTGTCAAGGGAGGTAAGAAAAATGGGCAGAAAATTAAAGAAGCTGTTCGGCGCGGCTGTGGGGACAGCGGCGGCGTGGGCGCTGGCGGTAAAGCCCAGGACCAGCGGAAAGCCGGACATGACGGAATTTCAGAAATATGACTTCGCGCACAGAGGATACTGCAATATCAGAAAAAAGATACCGGAAAATTCTCTGAAAGCTTTTGAGGAAGCGGTAAATCACGGCTACGGGATCGAGATGGATGTAAGGCTGACCCGGGACGGGGTGCCGGTGGTGATCCACGACTCCAGGCTGCTGCGTCTGTGCGGGGCGGAAAAATGCGTGGAAGACAGCACCCGGGAAGAACTGCGGGAATATTTCCTTTCAAAAACAGAGGAAAAAATCCCGGATCTGGCGGAAGTCCTGGCTTTTGTGGACGGACAGGTTCCCGTGCTCCTGGATCTGAAAACAGAGGATGAAAATTACGGCATGCTCTGCAGCAGGGTCAGCCGTCTGCTGGACGGCTATGACGGCGTATTCGCGGTCCAGGCCGCGGATCCCATGGCAGTCCGCTGGTTCAGAAATCACCGGCCGGAATATATCCGGGGCCAGGTCATGGAGTACGGGGAAAGATGCGGCTGCGGAGCGGCCTGCACCCTGCGGAATTTTATCCGGCACAACCTTCTGACGAACTTTCTGACAGCGCCGGATTTTGTCACCTGCAATACCGAGGACCGGACAAACCTGAGCCTGCGGCTGTGCCGTTTCCTGTACAGAGTGCAGACCATGGAGTGGGGCGTCCACGATATGGCGGGATATGAACTGGTAAAAACAGATGAGTCTCTGGTCATTTTTGAAGACATGGAACCGTGACCGGATCCTCAGGCAGGGCCAAAGGCCCAACAGCGAAATAAGACATGAAAAAATCAGAAGCTGCCGTTTTACAGCAGCTTCTGATTTTTTGCGATCATTTCCTCTGTTTTTTCCTGCACGTAAGCCCCTATTTTTTTGCGGACTCCGGGATCCAGGGATTCTGTATAGATGGGCTCACCGTACTCCAGGATCACATGGGCAGCCCGGATTTTCGGGAAATGCCCTTCCCAGACACTGATGCTGTTGCAGATCGCCACAGGGACAATGGGACATTTGCTTTTCAGAGCCATCCGGAAGCTTCCCTCATGGAAGGGAAGAAGGGGCAGATCGAAATCACTTTTATTTCTGGTGCCCTCCGGAAAGATGAACACGGATTTCCCCTCTTTCAGCATTTCAATGCCCTCCAGGATCATCTTCATGCCTTCTTTCAGATTTTCCCGGTCAAAAAACAGGCAGTTTATGTAACGGGCCCAAAGGGAAAATAAAGGGATGCCCCCCAGCTCTTTTTTCGCCACATAGCCGCAGATCCGGGGGCAGCGTACGTATGTGATCAGGATATCGTAGATACTCCGGTGATTGCCGGTATACAGGACCGCCGTGTCCCGGGGAACCCGGTCCTCTCCGATAACGGTGACTTTTACGCCCGCCGCCGCGATCAGCACCCGGAAGATCCAGCGGATCATGGCCCTGGCTGCCCGGTCCCTGACAGAGGGCCGGGCCTTTCCGATCAGCCATAAAAAAAACAGCACCGGCAGAGTCGTGATCAGGTAAACAGCGGCGATGAGCAGAGATAAGATAAAACGAACCATGGAAGTCTCTCCTTCATGTCAATGCATTCTTCACTTATTATACGGAAAATATCACCAGGTTTCAACAAAAAATGTCATTTCCCCCGGCACTTGCTGCCCCTGGCCGGGAAAGCGTTCTGAAAACGGAAAAGTATTCATACAATACTATAAAGCATAGAAGAGGAAACTGTCTTATGAAAAGAGTCTGGGCGGGCTTTCTGCTGCTGCTGGCTCTTGCCGCATCCGGCTGCAGGATCGTCCGCACAGAGGGCGGAGAAAGGGAGGACGTGGAATATACGGTTCTCAGCGCGGACGCTGTTTTGCCGGAAGTCCTGCAGGTGATCCGGGAACAGGAGGGGGGAGCATTTCAGATGACCTATAAAAGCGGAGGCTATCTCTATATTTTAAGAGGATACGGAGAACAGAAAACCGGAGGATACAGTATACAGGTAGAAGAAGTAAGCAGGTCCCAGTCGGCGCTGTATATCCGCACCAGGCTTTTGGGACCGGAGACAAAGGAGGAGCAGCAGGGAGAGGGTTCCGATCCCTGGCTGGTGGTCAAAACGGAGGATCCCGGCCTTCCGGTGGTCTTTGAATAAGAAAATCCAGAAAGATTGAGGAGGAGCAGCCATGGAATTAATAAAAAATCATCTGCACCAGTTAAGCGCCAAATCCGAGGCGGTCAGCCAGGTGACTTTTGACGAGGATTACAATGTGCCGGACGCGAAGCCGGACGTGGGACGCATGATCCAGAAGAAAGGAGAGGTGGCCGTCCAGGAGGTCCAGGTCGGGGAAGGCCGGGCCAGGGTTCTGGGCAGTCTCTGTTTTTCTCTGCTTTATGTGTCGGACGGCGGGGAAAGGCGGGTCTGCAGCCTGGAGGGAGAACTTCCGGTAGATGAAAATTTAAATCTGGAGGGACTTTCCGGAGGGGACAAAATCTGCCTGAAATGGGAAATAGAAGATCTGAGCATCCATCTCATAAATTCCAGAAAGCTGAATATAAAAGCCATTGTCACCTTTCAGGCCAGGGTAGAGGAACTGAAGGATATCGAGATTCCCGGGGAACTGAAAGATCCCGGAGACGTTTCTGTCAAGAAAAAGGAAATCCAGGTTCTGGAACTCGGAGTACATAAAAAAGACACGCTCCGGATCAAAAAAGAGATGGCGGTAGCTTCCAACAAGCCGGATATCCACGAGATTTTGTGGAAAGATATGGAGATCCGGGGGCTGGATATCCGATCCGGAGAAGGCCGGGTGGAGGTAAGAGGAGAACTGTTCCTCTTTGTGCTCTATGCCGGGGCGGACGATGAGACGCCGCTGCAGTGGCTGGAACAGGCGGTTCCGTTTTCCGGAGAAGTAGAGTGCGCGGACTGCGCCTCGGACATGATCCCGAATATCGAAGTGACCATGGTGCAGAATACCATGGAGATCGCGCCGGATGCGGACGGGGAAGAGCGCACGCTCCAGACGGATGTGGTGCTGGAACTGGATCTGAAGCTTTACAGGGAAGTATCCATGCAGCTTCTGCAGGATGTGTATACGCCGAAAATGAAAACCATTCCGGTTTCCCGGCCCAGGGAACTGGAGAGTCTGCTGGTGCGGAATTATTCTAAATGCCGAATTTCCGATAAACTGAAACTGGAAGAGGGATCGGGAAAAATCCTGCAGATCTGCCACGGAGACGGAAAAATCAAAGTGGACGAAGTCCGGGCGGTAGAAAACGGGATACTGGCGGAAGGAGTGCTGGAACTCAGGATCCTGTACATTGTCAGCGATGACGAAATGCCCTTTTACGCGGCCGAAACGGCGGTGCCCTTCTCTCATGTGGTGGAGGCTCCGGGCATTACCGGCGACTGCAGATACCATCTGCGCACGGATCTGGAACAGCTGTCCACTACTATGATCGACAGCAGCGAGATAGAGATCAAGGCGGTCATCAATCTGAACGCGGTGGTTCTGAAATGCAGGGAGGAAGAAATCATAGAAGAAATCAGAGAAGAGGAGCTGGATATGGAAGAACTTCAGAATATGCCGGGAATCGTCTGCTATCTGGTCCAGCCCGGCGACACGCTCTGGGATATTGCAAAACAATTTTATACAACAGCTGAAGAGATCCGGGAACTGAACCATTTGGCCTCCGATACGGTTTCTCCCATGGACTCTCTGCTCCTTGTAAAGAAAGTGGAATGAGACCTTGACAAAAGGAAAAACTGCGGATAGTATTAGTGTATACAATGAACAAATTAGCAAGAACTAACCAACAAAACATTTCTGATAAAAGCTTTTTTAAGCGGAAAAAGGCGGGAGAAACAAATGAAATTAAAGGCGATGGGAAAAATTAATCTGGCCCTGGACGTAGTCCGAAAGAGGGAGGACGGATACCATGAAGTTCGCATGATCATGCAGACGGTAGATCTCTGGGATGAACTGGAATTCCATGAGACAAAAGAGCCGGGCATCCGTCTCGCCACAAATCTTTCTTATCTGCCGGTCAATGAAAATAATCTGGTTTTCCGGGCTGCTTCGCTTTTGATGAATGAATTTCAGATCCATTCCGGCCTGGAGATCCGGCTCCATAAACGGATTCCGGTGGCCGCGGGCATGGCGGGGGGCAGTTCCGACGCGGCCGCGGCGCTGGTAGGAGTCAACCGGATGTTCCGGCTGGGGCTTACCCGGAAAGAACTTATGAGCCGGGCAGTGGGGCTGGGGGCAGATGTTCCCTACTGCGTTCTGCGGGGAACAGCCCTGGCGGAGGGCATCGGAGAGATTCTGACGCCCCTGCCTCCCCTGCCCCGCTGCCACATCCTGATCGGCAAGCCGCCGGTCAGTGTTTCTACAAAATTTGTATACGGGCATTTGAAACTTTCCGAAATCCGGAGACACCCGGAGGTGGACAAAATGGCGGAAGCCCTGGCGGCAGGTTCGCTGGAAGGGATCACCTCCCGGATGGAGAATGTGCTGGAAAGCGTTACCGTGCCGGCTTACCCGGTGATCCGGGAGATCAAAGAGCATATGATCCGAAACGGAGCGGAAAATGCCCTGATGAGCGGAAGCGGCCCCACGGTCTTCGGCATTTTTAAAGACCGCGGCACAGCGGGGGAAGCTTTCCGGGAACTGAAGAAGAGCGGCCTGGTCCGCCAGATTTATCTGACCAGGCCATTTGGAAACGGAGGATACAGACATGGCAAAAGATGATTTAGCCAGCATTATGACAGAATATCAGTATATGCCCCTGCGGGACGTGGTATTCCATACACTCCGCCGGGCCATTATGCAGGGGGATCTGAAACCGGGAGAACGGCTGATGGAGATCAAGCTGGCCAACCGTCTGGGCGTCAGCCGGACCCCGATCCGGGAGGCCATCCGCATGCTGGAACTGGAGGGGCTGGTGACGATGGTGCCCAGAAAAGGAGCCCAGGTAGCGGAAATCACAGAAAAAGACCTGAAGGACGTGCTGGAGGTCCGCATCGGCCTGGAGGAACTGGCAGTTAAATTTGTCTGCCAGCGCATTGACGACAGGCAGCTGAGAGAACTGCGGGACGCGTCCAAAAAATTCGCGGAGGCAGTGAGGAGCGAGGACCTTACAGGCCTGGCGGAGGCGGATGTGAATTTTCACGATCTGATCTATAAAGCCACAGGAAATGAAAGGCTGGTGCAGCTGCTGAACAATATCCGGGAGCAGATGTACCGCTACCGGGTAGAATATCTGAAGGACCAGGAGGTGCGCAGTTCACTGGTGGAGGAGCATGAACTTCTCTGGCAGGCCCTGAAAGACCGGAACGCGAAAAAGGCGGCCCAGATTACCCAGGAGCACATCGAGCGCCAGCAGGCCTATATTTTGGACAACATCATGGGAACCGCCGAAAAAAGTGAATAAAAACGGCCGGATAGAACAAGCTAAGAGAGACATCTTCCGATGTCTCTCTTTTTTTCTGCCGCGGCAGGCCCGCGATCCCGGAAGGCGCCTTTGACCGCCTCCGGCGGTCTGCCGCGGCAAGGACTCCAAAGGAAAGGCTGTGATCGAAATGAAGGTTTCCGAAAAACTCCGGGACAATGAAACATATATCCGCAGAAAATGCGAAAATTGCGATGATGTGATCCTAAGACCCATGAAACTTGGAAAAGATCTGCAGAAGGACTGCCTGCTGGTCTATATCGAGGCGGCAGCCGGAAACGAACTTCTGGAAGATTCCCTGATCGGAAAATTTATTAACCGGCTCTGCAGTCTGGAGACGGAGGAGATGGAGGCGTTTGTGGCGGAAAACGGCGCGGGGCTTTCCGGCACCGGCACCTTTGCTGCCATGGAGGAGGCCATGGCCTGTCTGATGTCCGGAAACGCGGTGTTTTTTATGGACGGATATCCGAAAGCGGTAAAAATCGCCGGCAAGGGGTATCCGGGAATGGGCGTACTGAAAGCTGAATCGGAGAAAACGCTCCGGGGATCCAAGGAGGGATTTTCCGAGTCTGTAAAGCTGAATACGGCTCTGATCCGAAAGCGGATCCGCAGCAGCGGACTGAAGGTGGAGGAAGTGACGCTGGGGGTGCGCACGGATACGGTGGCGGCCCTGGTCTATATGGAGGAACTGATCTATCCGGATCTGCTGCGGGAGATCAAGGACAGGCTGAAGGCCTGGGAAATTGACGGCGTGCTGGATACCGGCATGCTGGAGCAGCTGGCGGAAGAAAACTGGATTTCCCCGTTCCCGCAGTTTGAGAGCACCGAGCGGCCGGACCGGGCCGCCATGGAGGCTCTGAACGGCCGGATCATCCTGCTGTGCGACAATTCTCCCATGGCGGTGATCCTGCCTACCACCTTTAACAGCTTCCTGAAATCCACGGAGGACCGCTACAACCGCTTTGAGATGGTATGTTTCCAGCGGCTGATCCGCTACGGGGCAGTGCTGGCCACTCTGCTGTTTTCCGGTCTTTATCTGGCGGTGATCAATTTTCACACCCAGATCCTTCCCACCAACCTGATCCTTTCTTTCGCTGAAGCCAGAAAAGGTGTTCCTTTCCCGGGATTGGTGGAGATCCTGCTGATGGAGCTGGCCTTTGAACTGATCCGGGAAGCCGGCGTAAGGATGCCGGGCCCCCTGGGAGGGACCATCGGCATCGTGGGCGGCCTGATCATCGGGGACGCGGCTGTCAGCGCCAACCTGGTCAGTCCCATGACGGTCGTAGTGGTGGCCGTCAGCGCCCTCAGCTCCCTGGCGATCCCCAACGAGGAATTTTCCACGGCCTTCCGCCTGCTGAAATACGGCTTTATCCTGCTGGGCGGCTTCGGGGGCTGCTTCGGACTGGTGCTGGGGATTTTTCTGCTGGCCGGCCATCTGGCGGGTCTGGAGAGCTTTCATATTCCCTATCTGATGCCCTTTGTGGGCAAGGGACTGGAGGGCTTCCACGATGAGAGGGACAATCTGTTCCGGGGGCCGTTCCATCTGCTGAAAAGCCGCCCTGTCTATGCCAGAAGAAGCCAGAGGATCCGCATGAAAAAGAAGGAGGAGGAGTGATGTTTTCAAACAATGACATGATTTCTGTCAGGCAGCTGAAGCGGCAGATGGTGCTGAGCTTTATCGGCATCCTCCTTCTGGAGGGGACGAAAGAAGCGGCCGCGGGAGGCGGAAACGGAATCCTGGGCTTTGTCCTGGGAAGTGTGCTGCTGGCGGCGTATCTTTTTTTGCTGGTCAAAACAGCGGAGGTATACAGCGAACCGAAACGGTATCTGGGAAGTCCGGGAACCTGGATTTTAAAAGGAGTCTGCCTGTCTTTTCTGGCCCTGACAGGAGGCGTTCTGGCGGAGGAAAGCAGCCTGGTGATCCGGACGTACCTGCTTCCCGCGGTTCCCGGGCCGGTTATCAGCGCCTTGCTGCTGGCCGCCGCCTTTTTTGGAATGGGACAGAATATCCAGCGGCGGGGACGGCTGGCAGAAGTGAGTTATCCGTGGATCCTGGGGATCCTTCTGCTGCTTTTGGCACTGGCGCTTCCCCACTTCCGGGGTGTGAGCACGGAGGGCATGGCCCCCTGGGATGCGGCGGAGATCAGCCGCGGCGCCATCCGGGTCTTCGCCTCCGGCACCGCGGTAAGCCTGGTACCTTTTATTCTGGGAAGAGTCCGGGAACCGGAAAAAAGTTTCCGGGTGCTGAGGCGGGGAATCTGGCTGCTTCTGCTGACCGGCCTGGGGAGCGCGCTGATCCTGGCCGGCGTGTACGGATGGAAGGGAGTGCGGCAGCTGGAATATCCCATGCTGAACCTGATGACAGGAACCGGCATTCCCGGAGGATTTCTCGGCCGGGTGGATATCATCTGGCTGGCGGTGCTTCTCTTTGCCCTGCTGTTCGCTATAGGGAGCATCCTGTTTTACGGAGCCTTTATCTGCCGGGGGGCGGCGGGCGGATTTCCCTGGGCCCGGCTGATCCTGGCGGCGGCGGTCTGGCTTTTCAGCTTTATCCGCTGGGACGGAACGGCCGTCTCCGACATTTATTACAGGCTGCTGCAGGATATTTACGCTCCGGTTTTTCTGGGGTTTGCCCTGCTGGCTGTCTGGGCGAAAAGGAGGGCGGGAAATGAAAGTCCCAAAAAGAAAAATTAAAATTTCTTCCGTTCTGGCCGCCGGAGTGCTTTTTCTGAACGGCTGCGCCGGCGTGGGGCCGGAGAAAAGAGCCTTTCCCCTTGCCCTTTCCGTGGACGCCGAGGAAGGAGAGTATGTGGTCATTTACGCCATGGCGGACCTGTCCCTGATGACCGGCCAGGGGAAAGATCAGGGAGAGAGCGGAGAAAGTCAAAATACAGGATCCGTATTCCGGGGGCAGAGTTTTGAAGAAATACAGGAGCAGTATGACAGCAGCCAGGAATATATGCTGGACCTGGGCCATGTGCAGGCTCTGATTTTAGGCGACGGCCTTCTGCAGGATGAAGAAAAACGGCAGGAGCTGTTTGAAGAGATCGGCGGCAGCACCGTGATCGGCAGAAATCTGTATCTGTTCCGGACAGAAAAGCCGGAACTGGTCATGGAACAAAACGGAAAAGAAAAAGATTCCGTGGGGGAATTCCTGGCGGGATTTTACGAAAATCAGCCGGGGAGGACAGAGCACAGGCCGGTGACCCTGGAGGATTTTTTCTACGAGTGGAGCAATGAAGGCACGGTTCCGGAACTACCGAGGCTGGTCTGCCGGGAAGGTCAGATCTTTCTGGAGGAGCCGGAAGCTTCAAAGTGAATAGAGTTTCAGAAAAAGGCTATCCTCTAAACAGCCGGGTATTGCCCGGGAAGAAAGGAAAGAAAAGAGGATAGCAATGAAGAAAATAAAAGACCTGACAGGCAGTTTTTGCAGAAAGATCCGAAGAGCCGGAAAATCCGGAAAATTCTGGGTCCGGAACCTGGCTGCTGTTTCCGCGGCCGCGGCCCTTCTGGCCGGCGCTTTCTGGGCCAGAAATGCTCTGGACAGGGAAAGAGAGATCCAGGAGGAGGTGGCTTCCCAGGTCATCCGTTTTCATGTGCTGGCGGAAAGCGACCGGCATGAGGATCAGCAGATCAAACTGGCAGTGAGGGACCGGCTGCTGGAAAAAATGAGGGAGCTTCTGAATGATAAGGACTCTCTGGAGGAGACGAGGAAATGCCTGACAGAGCATCTGGACCTGCTGGCCCGGGAAGCCCAGGCGGCGGCAGATGAAGCAGGAGGAAGCGACCCGGTAACGGTCCGGATGACCCGGGAGGATTTTCCGGTCCGGGTGTACGGGGAATACCGGTTCCCGGCGGGAGAGTACGAAACACTTCAGGTGAAGATCGGCAGCGGCCGGGGGCACAACTGGTGGTGCCTGATCTTTCCCTCTCTCTGCTTCCAGAATTCCCTGCGGCCAGTCATATCCGGAGACGGGGAGCGTAAACTGAAATATGTGCTGAGCGATGAGGCCTATGACAGTATTTTGGAAAAAGACAGGGTTTCCATAGGATTTCTCTGGTTTTAGAGAAAAAAATATGGTAAGCTAATAAGGTCAGTCAGGAGGAAAGATATGAACGAAGATAAAAACGCGCCTATAGGGGTGTTTGATTCCGGCGTGGGCGGGCTTACGGTAGTCCGGGAGATCATGCGCAACCTGCCCGGGGAACGGATCGTATATTTCGGAGACACGGCCAGAGTGCCCTACGGCAGCAAGTCCAGAGAGACGGTGCTGCGGTATTCCCGCCAGATCGTCCGGTTTCTGGAAAGCCGGAAGGTCAAGGCGATCGTAGTGGCCTGCAATACAGCCAGCGCCCTGGCCCTGGACACCATTGAAAAGGAAGCGGCGCTGCCTATTTTGGGTGTGGTAAAGCCCGGGGCCAGCGTGGCGGTCCGCACCACCCGCAACCGGCGGGTGGGAGTGATCGCCACGGAGAGCACCATACATAGCCATCTGTACCGGACGCTGATCCAGGCAGAGGATCCGGAGATCACGGTATTCGGCAAAGCCTGTCCCCTTTTTGTGCCCCTGGTAGAGGAGGGCTGGACCAAAGACCCCATTACGGAGGAGGTGGCCCGGCGGTATCTGGGGGAACTGCTGGAGAAGGACATTGACACGCTGATCATGGGATGCACCCACTATCCGCTGCTGCGGTCCCTGCTGCGGGAGGTTGTGGGGGAAAAGGTGACGCTGGTCAATCCGGCTTATGAGACAGCGCAGGCCCTGAAGAGGATGCTCTCGGAGATGGACCTGGAAAACAGCGGAAACCGGGAAGATCCCTATCGCTTCTATACCAGCGACGCGGCGGAAAAATTTGACGCCTTTGCGGGCTCCATTCTGCCCTGCCCGGTGCCGGCGGCACAACAGATACCCATAGAAGAATATTGACAGAGGGATAAGTGAGATGGAGAAAGACGTGATCATAACAATCCGGGGTCTGCAGTTTATCCAGAGTGATGACGATGTAGAACCGGTGGAGGTAGTGACCCCGGGAGAATACTATAAGAAGAACGGCCAGCATTACCTGCTTTTTGAAGAGAACGTGGAAGGATTTGAAGAGACCACCCACAATGTAATGAAATTCCGGGAAAACCATCTGGAGGTCCGGAAAAAAGGGCTGGTCAATGTCCACATGGTCTTTGAGGAAAATAAAAAGACCCTGTCCTACTACCAGACTCCTTACGGAGTTATGAATATGGGCATTGCGGCCACCAACATTCAGATGAGCGAACAGAAAGACAATATCGATGTGCGGGTGGACTACGCGCTGAACCTCAATGAGACCTACGTGGCAGACTGCACGATCATGATGAACGTGAAGTCCCGGGACGCGGGAAATTTCACGCTGGAATCCTGAACAGAGCCTGGAGATCCGGGCGGAGCAATAAAAAAACGGAGAAATCAGATGCTTTTGATTTCTCCGTTTTTTTGCGGCAGCGCTGCTGCAGGCGGAAAACGTCAGATCTCTCCGCGGCCTTTCCGCAGCAGCCGGTTGAAGGCGCTTTCTTTTTTCTTCTTTTTCTTGGGGACTTCCAGCGGTCCGCGGATTCCCCTGGCGCCGATGATGTACAGCCCGCTGACGGTAGCTTTGATCTCCTTTTTGATGGGGATCACCTCAAATACGTTTGCGTCAGCGATAAATGTCATGATCTTCGGACCCACCTTTGCTTTTACAATGGGAAGCTTTGTCCGTCGCATCAGTTTCGGCGTCTGATCAATGACCATCTGAGGCAGCCCCGAGTCCTTGATCCGCAGCTTCTTTTTATCAATGATCAGCATAGACATGACCTGTTTGGAAGCTTCGATCTGTTCTTCCTGCTCGGCCTGTCTTTTCTTTGCCTTCTTTCCCAAAACTACCAGGACAATGATCACCGCTGCTACTGCGCCAAGAATAATAAGCCAGATCCACCACATGTATTTTGATACCTCCTACGAATTTTCCTTCCATATTCTATCATTCCTTGCAGTAAAAGGCAATAAGCAAAAAGGCCGGTTAGTTTTTAGAGTAAGTTCTAGTTTTTTAAAGTAACTTCTATATAGAGCCAT
>ERZ1643246.3042-NODE-3042-length-14983-cov-9.274585_pt1 | contig 14983 bp, 13 predicted proteins | sample MGYA00579265_ERZ1643246 | MGnify/ENA primary metagenome ERZ1643246 (study PRJEB29033, sample SAMEA4952261) | chicken gut metagenome | biome: Broiler Chicken; feature: Gastrointestinal Tract; material: Caecum | place: Ireland | collected 2018 | study: Broiler... | reverse complement strand
GGTGTGAGAGGTCGGAAATCCCTCAATCAGAGGAATTTCCTCCTACTCGATTCGTTTGAGGCTGAGAAATCAAAGGAACGCATCATGCTTGCGCTCTCTGTCATACAAGGGGAGCGCTCATCATCTTGACGAAAATATGGTCTTATATGAAAAAGCTGAAGCACAGCATCATTTTTGATGTGTGACTTCAGCTTTTTGATCAGTTCAGATGGATGTAGACCGGTCCGGATCCTACATTGACAGTAGATACCACGGTCTGGTTGCCATTGTAACCGCCATGTACGGCCTGTCCGTTGCCGATGTAGACCGCGATGTGCGCCATGCCCATGCCGCCGTCTGCATAGTAGATCAGATCGCCCGGCTGCGGGTTGCTGGTGACCGTGCCCAGTGACAGATAACCTGAAGGCCATCCGTGATAATAGATGCCGTTGGCTGCCAGGGCATTGGTTACGAGCATCGTGCAGTCCTGGATGTTTCCGACCTGTGCCAGCGCCGCCTGGACGATGCCATTGCCGTTGACATTGTAGCTCTGTCCGCTGGAAGCAGAGGAAGAAGCGCTGCTGGAAGAAGAACTGTTGGAAGAAGAACTGTTGGAAGAAGAACTGCTGCTCTGTGCTTCCTGTTCAGCTTCCGCCTTCTCGATGTCGGCCTTGCTCGTCGCTCTGCCATAACTGTCAAATACATATTCCTCACCATCGATCTCAACGGTCATATCGGTATACATCATGCCGTATTCATCGAAGTAGTAGGAATTGCCGTTGACATGACGCCATCCGGTGTAGACATATCCTTCTTCGTTCAAGTAATAGACTTCTTTGCCTTCACGCACCATATCGCGTGCCAGCGTGCCGTCTTCCTGGAAATAATAGCGCTTATCGTCGATGGTCTGCCATCCGGTCGCCTTTTTGCCGTTTTCATCCAGGTAGTAGACCGTACCGTCTTTCATTTCCAGAAACTGGTTGGTCAGCGGATAGCCATTCTCGCCATACAGATGATCGTCATTCCATCCGCTCAGCAGTCTGCCGTCTTCCTGGAACAGGTAGGCAGTGCCGTCGATCTCAGCTTCACCAGTGGTCATCTTGCCGTCTTTGCCGAAATAGTATGTCGCTCCATCGATCTCTTGCCAGCCAAACTGCATGTCGGCCTCATCGTTGAAGTAATACGTTCCTTCGTCCAGCTTCAGCCAGCCGATGGCCTGTTCGCGCGATGTCTCGAGAATGTAATATCTGTCGCTGCCTTCACCATGCCATCCCGGCTGTGCTTCAAAGGCGTATACAGCAGAGACGACCGGCACGCATGTGGCAAAGCAGAGCGCGACAGCGATCTTCTTGCTGTGTTTCTCTAAGAAATTCATTCGTTTCACCTCGTTTTATTTTTACAATCAACGTGTTCAGTATAACATTCATGTAAGATTGACACAAATAAATCCGTTAAAAAGTGCACATGTTGCGTTAAAAAGTGCAAAAACGAGGGGAGAATGCGCTATTTTTTCTTATACCAGTAAGGACTGCCGTTGGCGGAAAGCTCACCGCTGATGGGGTCTACGACACGTTCTTCCAGTGTGTCTGGACGCTCATACCACGGTCCTTCCTGGTCCTTATAGAGCTTGTTGAAGACTGATTGGAAGATCTTGCGCGCATGAGTCATATCGGCTCTTTCCAGCGTCCGGTTATCATCATAGCCATTCCAGATGACCACGGTGTATTGTGGATTGTATCCGGCTGTCAAGGAATCCCAGTCGCTGGTGCCGGACTTGACGGCCGTGGTCACTTCAGGCGCTGAACCAAGCATGGAAGGGTAAGCATAAGTCGTGTTTTTCGGATCATAAGTTGCGGTGAGCAGCTGGCTGAGGATGAGCGTCTCATCTCGTTTCAGCAGTTGTTTCATCTGTGTCTCATCCTGCATGATCCAGTTTTCGCCGCTGCGGATGCCGGCGATCAGCTGCGGTTTGGCATACAGGCCCTCCGAGGCGAAGCTGTTGTAGATCGAGGCGAGCTCACAGACATTGAGGGAGACAGTGCCCAGCGCCAGCGAAGCATTGTCATCGGCCGTGATGCCATATTGCTTCAAGGCATCCTGCAGCGTCTGCGTGCCGAGAAAAAGGTGGGTCTTGACCGCATAGATATTGTCAGACATGCCGATCGCATTGATCATGGAGATCTCTTGATAAGGATATTGATCACCATAATTGCCGGGCGCGTACGTATCATTGTCGCCCAGCTGAAAGGTCGTTGGCTGTGAGATGAAGGTGGTGGAAGGCGTGAAGCCCTGCTGCAGCGCGCAGTAATACAGCAGCGGCTTGATGGTGCTGGCAATCTGCCGTTCAGCGTGCAAGGCTCGGTTATACTGCGACTCAGTATAGCTCTTGCCGCCGGCCATGGCCAGGATGTGATCGGTGAAGGGCTCGAGGATGACGGCCGCGGCCTGTATCTCGCTGTCACTGTCCAGGTTTTCTTGCAAGGACAGATACAACGCGCGGCTGGCTCGGGCATCAAAATACGTATAGACATCGAGCTGCTCGCCGCTCAGGCCTATGGAGGACAGCTCATTGAGCACTGCGTCGATGTAATAGGCGCGGATGTCGTCTTCGCTTTCATCATCAGCGTGGTCTAGCAAGACCAGCTCCTCATTCATGGCGCTTTCGTATTCTTTCTCACTGATCACTTGCTCGTCTTTGAGCACTTGCAATACAGTCTGTTGGCGGCTGATGGCATTGTCATAGTGCAGATAGGGCGAAAAGGCGCCTGGGCCGTTGACGACACCGACGAGCATGGCCAGTTCACCGGCATTCAGCTCATCCATCGTTTTGCCGAAATAATAAGAGGAAGCTTCGCTGATGCCATAGACCCCATGACCAAAATATAAGGTGTTGAGATAGCCTTCCAGGATATCGGCCTTGCTGTAGTGCATTTCCAGGCGTACCGCGTAAAAGAATTCTTCGATCTTGCGCTGCAAGGTCTGCTCGTTGGTGAGGAACAGGTTCTTGGCATATTGCTGTGTGATGGTCGAGCCCCCTTGCAGGGTGTCGCTGCGCAGATTGTTGCGCAGCGCGGAAGCGATGCGGATCGGATCGAAGCCCATATGCAGGTAAAAACGGCGGTCTTCCACGGCGACAAAGGCGTCCTGGACTTGGATGGGGATGTCTTCCAGGTCGCACCACGTCATGTCCTCGCCGAAATTGCTCTCGTAGAGAATATCTCCGCTGCGGTCATATAATGTGATATGCTGGCGCTGTTCGCTGAGCGAAAGCGGCGCCAGCAGCGCATATGTATATATAAGGAGAATGCCGCTGACCAGGATAAACAGCATCCAGGCTATGATCTTCACTGCCTTTTTCATGACATCACCCAGTGTTATTGTGTTCATGCGCGTTCGTTTTAAACATGGACGCTCCCCATGCATATTTGACAAAATAAAAGCTTGCGTATTATAAGGTTTCTGTTATAATGCTCATGATGTCAGGTGATCAGGGACATGAAACAAGATATCACGCTCATACAGAGGCACAGAGAAAGCCGCGAGATCCTGTGGCAATGCAGCGGCCGTGCCGCAGTGGAAACGACGGCGAAAGGCAGGATCATCTGCCTGCGGATGAGAGAGCATGTGCTCAGCTTAACCATATATGAACAAGCGGTCGTGCTGAAAAGCGTTTCGCAGCTGTCGGTAACGATGATGTTCCGTGCGGGACACAAGACGCGCGCGCATGCGGACAGCATGCTTGGCACGGTGCCGCTGGAGATATACACGCACAGCCTGAGGCAGGACAAAGATGCATTGCGCATCGCATACGATGTCATCGGCGCAGGCGCTGCGTGTGAGCGCTTTGAACTGGAAGTGAGGGAGAATCAACATGAATCAGATAGAAGACGGGCTCAAGGCGGCGGTCAGCCAGGCTGTCGCTGAGGCGTTCGACATTGATTTCGACGAGGGTCAGGTCGTGATCGAAATACCTAAGGACAAGAGCCACGGGGACTATGCGTGCAACACCGCCATGCAGCTGACCAGGATGCTGCGCCGCAATCCGCGCATGATCGCTGAAGAACTGATGCAGCATTTTGATCTGCAGGGGGCTGGCGTACGGTCCTATGAGATCGCCGGTCCAGGGTTCATCAACTTTACGATGAACCGCGATTCGCTGACGATGATCATCGGCAAAGTGCTGCAGATGGGCAGCGCATATGGCACGAACGACAGCGGTGCCCATATGAAGGTCAATGTGGAATACGTATCGGCCAATCCGACCGGCAACCTTCATCTTGGTCATGCCCGCGGCGCCGCCTGGGGGGACAGCGTGACCCGGATCATGAACGCCAGCGGATACGATGTCACCAGAGAATATTATGTCAATGATGCCGGCAATCAGATCATCAATCTGGGCAAGTCGCTGCAGGCGCGCTATCGCGAATATCTCGCTTTGCCGTTCTCGCTTCCCCAGGATGGCTATCATGGTGATGATGTGAAAGAGATCGCCATCAGCCTGGCGAAGGCATATGGCGATCAGTACGCGGATGAAACAGAGGAAAATCTGGCCTTCTTTAAGAAGAAAGGCATTGAGTTCGAATTGGATAAGATCCGCAGGGATCTTGATTACTATCGTGTGCATTTTGATGTCTGGAGCAGTGAGCAAGCCATCCGCGATGCCGGAAAGGTGGAAGCAGCGCTCGCAGTGCTGAAGGAAAAAGGATACACGTACGAAAAAGATGGCGCGCTCTGGTTTGAAACGACGCGCTTCGGGGATGATAAGGATCGTGTGCTGCGAAAAACTGACGGTTCGTACACATACCTTGTGCCGGATATCGCATATCATAAGGACAAGATGGACCGTGGCTACGATCTGCTCGTGGATTTCTTCGGCGCGGATCACCATGGCTATGTGCCGCGTCTGAAAGCAAGCATCGCGGCGCTGGGCAATGATCCGGACCGCCTGGCGGTGGACATCATCCAGATGGTGCGCCTGGTGGAAAACGGACAGGAAGTCAAGATGAGCAAGCGTCTTGGCAATGCAGTGACCATCCGTGAGCTTTGCGACGAGGTCGGCGTGGATGCCGCACGATATTTCTTCGTGCAGCGTGCGCTCGATACGCATTTGGATTTCGATCTTGGGCTGGCTCGTTCTCAAAGCAACGACAATCCGGTCTATTACGCACAGTATGCGCATGCGCGCATGTGTTCGATCCTGCGTCAGGCACAGGATGTGCCCGCGGCCGCTTCTTATGCGCGGCTGACGCACGAGAAAGAAGTGGACTTGATGAAATATATCAATGAGTTCACCGGTGTGGTGAGCGAAGCGGCCAGACTGCGCGCACCGCATAAAGTATGCAACTACATTCAGAAGCTGGCACAGAAGTTCCACAGCTTTTACAACGCGTGCAAGGTCATCGACCATGATGATCTGGAACTGAGTGCGCAGCGGCTTGATCTGGTAAAAGCAGCCCGGATCACCCTGGGCAATGCGCTGGAACTGATCGGCGTGGAAGCGCCTGAAAAGATGTAGGAGGATTCAAGATGAAAAAATCGATGGTTGATGTTGCTTTTGACCTGATGACAAGAAAGAAAAAACCGGTCGTGTTTCTGAAGCTTTGGCAGGAAGTCAGTGAGATCATGGGCTTTACCCCTGCACAGGAAGAAGAAAACATCGCACAGTTTTATGGGGATCTTTCTCTCGACGACCGTTTCGTGAATGTGCTTGAAAACAAATGGGATCTTCGTTCCCGACACACTTACAACGAAAGCGTTGTGGACACAAGCTCGATCATTATCGATGAAGACAGCGACGATGGCTTTGATGAAGACCACGAAGACCGCGCTGAGGCAGAATAAGAAAACGGAGGGATCGAAACGATCCCTTCGGTCGTTTATTTGGCGAAAAATCAGGCTCGGCTCTTAACAAACAAAGCAAAATGAAGTATTATTATAGGTGTGAAACACATATTAAGGAGGATTAATAATTATGTTAGTATCAGCAACTGAAATGATTAACAAAGCTCATGAAGGGCATTATGCCATCGGTGCGTTCAACATCAACAACCTCGAGTGGACAAAATCTATCTTGGCTGCAGCTGAGGAAGCAAAGTCTCCGGTCATGCTGGGCGTGTCTGAAGGCGCTGCTAAGTACATGTGCGGATTCAAGACGGTTGTTGCCATGGTAAAGGAGATCCACGACAGCATGGGTATCACCGTTCCAGTTGCCCTGCATCTGGACCACGGTTCTTATGAAGGCGCAAAAGCGTGCATCGAAGCCGGATTTACTTCTGTCATGTTCGACGGATCTCACTATGATTTCGAAGAGAACCTGGCAAAATCCAAGGAAATGATCGAACTGGCACACTCTAAGGGACTTTCCATCGAGTGTGAGGTCGGCGGTATCGGCGGTGAGGAAGACGGTGTCGTTTCCGCTGGTGAACTGGCTGACCCGCAGGAATGCAAGACCATCGCTGAACTGGGCGTAGATTTCCTCGCAGCTGGTATCGGCAACATCCACGGAAAATATCCGGCAAACTGGGCAGGACTGAGCTTTGACCGTCTGGCTGAGATTCAGGCTGTCACCAATGGCAAGCCGCTGGTACTGCATGGCGGATCTGGTATCCCGGCAGATCAGATCGCAAAGGCTATTACTCTGGGTGTATCCAAGATCAATGTCAACACTGAGCTGCAGCTGGAGTTCGCTGCCGCAACGCGTAAGTACATCGAAGAAGGCAAGGATCAGCAGGGCAAGGGCTATGACCCGCGTAAGCTGCTGAAGCCGGGAGCTGACGCCATCAAAGCGAAGGTCATCGCGATGATGAATCAGTTCGGTTCTGCAGGAAAGGCTGAATAAATCAAGATGAAGGAGGCTGAGGCCTCCTTTTTAAGTGTAAAAAAGCCGCAGCGATAGTAACCGCGCGGCCTTTTCTGATGAAGCCCTGTGATGAGCGAACGACATCATCTGTTTTAAGTCAGCACTGCATGTAAGATGTGGACAAGGATCAGCAGGAAGACACATGCCGAAAGGATGCGGTGTACTTTCGCCCATCCTGGTCTTGTCCGCATGCGCCGGGAAACGGCGCTCAGGATGAGCAGCATCAGGGCGATCCAGGCAATCTTCCCGCTCAGCATGGCGGGCGCGTCATTGGCCATCAGTCCGTGCAGCAGAGCACAGACAGTCAGCGCAATGGCATAGCAGACATGCCGGATCATGGATCTTCTGCGTGGCAGAAGGCATAGCAGCAGCAAGATCAAGGATGCGGCTGTCAGCAGATGACTGATGAGATCAAGAGTCATATTTCCTCCTAGTTAGGATTAACTAACTGTATAAAGTATAACAGATTGCCAGCAGTTGTAAAGCATCTTATTCAGCGAAAAAAAACGGGCATGAAGCCCGTCGATCGATCATTTATGATAGAGTGAGTCATCGCTCTGGTAACGATCCTCGCAAGTCAGATACATATGCAGACGGCGGAATGTATCACTGTCCACGTCAGCGAGGATCACGGAGCTGTGCACATCGCAGTGTTTCAGCTTTTCCAGCTGCTGCATCGCCAGATGAGAGAGCGGATTGGTCGTGGCAGAGATGGAAAGCGCGATCAGGATCTCGTCAGTGTGCAGACGCGGATTGCGGTTGCCTAGGGTGCTGACCTTCAGCCGCTGGATCGGTTCGATGATATTGGGGGAGATCAGCGGGATGCTGTCGTTGATATCGGCCAGCGTCTTCAGCGCGTTGAGCAGCGCGGCGCTGCTGGCGCCAAGCAGCTCAGAGGTCCTGCCGGTGACGATGCGGCCGTCTCCCAGCTCGATGGCCACGGCCGGCCCGCCGGTTTCCTCCGCTCTGGTACGCGCGGCCTGAATGCAGGGGCGGACATCTTTGGTGATGCCGGCCTGTGACATGATCAGCTGGATCTTTTCCACGACTTCTTCGCTGGCGCGGCCGCGCTTGAAATCCATGCGCGCCTGATAAAAGCGGCGAACGATCTCTTTGGCGCTGGCTGTGCGGGCTGCTTCATCATCGATGATGCAATTGCCAGCCATGTTTACGCCCATGTCGGTCGGAGACTGGTACGGGCTCTCTCCGTAGATCGAAGTAAACATCGCGCGCAATACCGGGAAGATCTCCACATCACGATTGTAATTGACCGTTGTCTCGCCATATGCCTCAAGATGGAAGGGGTCGATCATATTGATATCATTGAGATCGGCGGTCGCGGCTTCATAAGCAAGGTTGACCGGATGTTTCAGCGGCAGGTTCCAGATCGGGAAAGTCTCGAACTTGGCATAGCCGGCCTTGATGCCGCGTTTATGTTCATGATAGAGCTGAGAAAGACAGGTGGCCATCTTGCCTGAACCAGGACCTGGCGCGGTAACGACGACCAGCGGCTTGGACGTTTCGATATAATCGTTGATGCCGAATCCCTGGTCAGAGATGATATGCGCTACATCGTTAGGATAGCCTTCGATGGCATAATGCAGATATACGGGGACGCCTAAGCGCTGCAGCCGCAGCCGAAAAGCCTCGGCGCGAGCCTGCTTATCATAACGAGTCAGGACCACGCTGCCGACATAAAGGCCTACGGAGCGGTACGCATCGATGAGACGGAGCACTTCCTCATCATAGGTGATGCCCAGGTCATTGCGCAGCTTGCTTTTCTCAATGTCGCTCGCGCAGATGGCGATGACGATCTCCACATGCTCTTTGAGCTGCAGCAGCATCTTGAGCTTGCTGTCCGGCTGGAAACCAGGCAGCACGCGAGAGGCGTGGTTGTCATCAAACAGCTTGCCGCCAAATTCAAGATACAGCTTGTTGTCAAAGGAATGGATCCGTTCCATGATGTGTGCAGACTGCATTTTCAGATACTGATCGTTGTCAAACGCAAGTTTATTCATCTATATATCCCCCTTCATCCATGTCGTTTAAAACACTCCCGCTATTATAGCAAAAAAAACAATAACATACTATGGCAGAAATCAAAATCGTATAAAAACGTCATGAATGTGCATATGTGAAAACGGACTAAATTTACACACAGTATGGCTTTCAAACATAAAATGTTTTATAATAGAATAGGTTTTCAGACAACGGAAGGAGAATCTCCAAAATGGAAGAAGTTATCAAGATCGAAGGAGGTCATCGACTGCACGGATCTGTTCGCATCAGCGGATCGAAAAACGCAACAGTGGCACTGATCCCGGCAGCGGTGCTGGCGCACGGCCCGGTCACGATCTGCGGCGTGCCCAACATCTCAGACGTACATTCTTTATCCGTATTATTAAATGAATTAGGAGTGGCTGTGAAAAAACAGTCTGACGATATTATCATCATCGATCCGACGGAAATGGAAAACCGCCCGATGATCAGTGAATCTGTATCCAAGCTGCGTGCCTCATATTATTTTATGGGCGCGCTTTTGGGCAAATATGGAAAAGTGGAGATGAAGATGCCTGGAGGCTGCTATCTTGGTCCCAGGCCGATCGATCTTCACCTGAAAGGTTTTGAGGCGCTTGGCGCCACGGTCACTTATGAGAAAGGCTGCTATATCATCGAGGCAGAGGAGCTGGTCGGCAACAAGATCTTTTTGGATATATCCAGCGTAGGCGCGACCATCAACATCATGATGGCGGCAGTCTATGCCAGAGGCAGGACCACCATCGAAAACGCAGCCAAAGAACCGGAGATCATCGATATCGCGACGATGCTCAACAAGATGGGCGCGCATATCCGCGGCATGGGGACGAGCGTGATCACCATCGATGGTGTCGATCGGCTGATGGGCTGCTATCATGAGATCATTCCTGATCGCATCGAGGCCGCGACCTATGTCGTGCTGGCGGCAGCCGCGGCAGATGAGATGGTGATCGAAAACATCATCCCGCAGCATCTGGATGCCTTGTTGATGAAATTAGATGAGATCGGCATCGAAATGGAAGTGGAAGTGGACCGCGTCAGAGTGCGCGGCATGCAAGGTCCGCTGAAGGGAACAGTGATCAAGACAAAGCCTTATCCGGGGTTCGCCACCGATATCCAGCAGCCGTTGACCACGCTGCTGACCCAGGCACAGGGTCAGTCCATTATTACCGAGACCATTTATCCGGAGCGTTTCAAGCACTGTGCGGAGCTCAATAAGATGGGCGCGGACATCGATGTGATGGTGCCCAGCTGTTTTGTCAATGGACCGACCAAGCTGAGCGGAACCGAAGTGGTCGCTACCGACCTTCGCTGCGGAGCCGCGCTCGTCGTGGCTGGGTTGATCGCGGAGGGCATCACCGAGATCCATGACGTCTATCATATCGATCGCGGCTATGAGAATCTCGATGGCAAGCTGTGCAGCCTGGGAGCCCATATCTGGAGAGAACAGGTCAAGTAAAAAGCAGATCGCGCGATCTGCTTTTTTGCTATTGCAGGAATCGGAATTCGCCGAATGAAGAATCCACGTGATAATCCGGCGCTTCTGTCTTCGGGTCTACCCAGGAGATCCATTCCTGGACGAGCTCACCGTCTTCAGATGGGCGGGAGAATTCAGCGCGGTACACGCCGGCACGCATGACATTGTCACGGATCAGATCCAGGTCGCGCAGGGAATCCAACGGTACCTTTCCTTCCACGATATATCCATTATCGGTCGATACGCCAGCGGTTTCCAAGCCCTCCAGGTTCCAGGTGCCATCGAAATGACGGTAATACTCGATGGAGTAGTCATGTACCCTGCCTTGTGGGTCGATTTCCACGCCATAGTAGAGCGGCATGCCTTCGGTCGTCGGCTTGTCGATGCTGCCGCCGGCAAAGAACAGCTCTACGCGGTCCTCATTGTCGACAGTGCTTTCGTCCTCTTTCCATTCTTGCTCACTAACGACATTTTCATCATGCACTTCGAAGCAGAAATAGAAATCGGTGCCATCGTTGTATCCTTTGAACACAGTAAGCGGTGCTTCCTTCGTGTCCCATGGGAAATGGAATCCGCCGCTGATCGAAGGGACATCGGCCCATACGGCATCACTCAGATCGCCATCGATCGCTGCGGCGTCTTCACGCAGCACGACATCATAGTGCGGAGTGTTCGCTTCATTATAAGCGATGGACGAAGAAGATGATGCGTCGGAAGTGCTTGTACAGCCGGTGCTCAGCAACATCGCGGCCGCAAGCGAAGATAAGGCGGTATAACGGCAAAGCTTTTTCATACATATCCTCCTTCCTTGCCATACTGTCAATCTCATTATAGCGCAGGGCAAAACTTATCACAACAGCAAAAGTAAGCGTTTACAGCTTTTTGCGAGCGGATTTGCGCGCAGCAAAAAGAAATAATGTAAACGCTAACAAAAACGCTGTGGTTCTGCTATAATGGAAGTATGGTAGAAAAAGGCGGGTGATGAGATGATCCGGATCGCGATATTGGAAGATGAGCGCACCGCTAAGGAAATCATATACGAGCTGGGCAAGCTGCTCTGCCGCGAGGAATGGGTGTTTCGTCCGTTCCTGAAGGCGAGCGAGCTCGCTTCCGCACAGCAGGCAGAAGAATACGATGTGGTCATCCTCAAGTCCGTATTTGCCACACAGCGTGCCGAAAGTGTCTTTGTCAAACCATATGAAGATCGTGTCGTGATCTATGTGCGGCATGATGAAAATGAGACAGACATAGTGGAAGATGAACGCACTTTTTTGATACATTACAGGCGTGCCGCGCAAGAACTGCGAAGGATCTACCCAAAAGTGGATCGGCAGCTGCGCGGCAAGGAAGAATATGTCTTTTCTTATAATAATGTGAAAGTGATCCTCAGCATGAATGATATCTATTATTTATCCAAAGAAGACAAGCTTGTTTGTTTTCATACCCGCAGAGGTTTGTTCAGCGAACGCGCCAGCATGAACGATATGACCAATCGTTTTGCGAAATATGGCTTTGAACGCATCCATGCTTCATTTTTGGTCAACATGCATCATGTATTCGGGGTGGAAAGCGATACGGTGATCATGGATCAGCAAGACCGGCTGCCGCTGGCCCGCTCGAGAAAGCAACGTTTCTTGGGCATCGTGGAGCGAAAAGCAATGCAATGCTGAATTTGCCAAAATGATGACTTGATTTTCCATATGTCTGTACGCTGCTTTCATTTTAGACTAGAATGAAAGCGAAAAGAAGAGATACTGAAGAGAGCGGTGGGAAGATGACAATTTAAGACGCCGGTTACAGTAACATCCGGCAAACTTTAAAACTATGGTGAGGGACACACCAGAAGTGATGCCTGAGGGTATGATGACATACTGACGGGAAACAATATCCGGATGCGCGGATCCTCATGAAGCTGAATCAAAAAGGCAGGATCTGATGAACTGCCGCAGTATTAGAGAACGAATATCATGAGCAAAGATGAGGAAACGTGAAAAAGAGGTTCCAATCGGAAATGACAAGGAAGAAAAAATGTCACGGGATGATGGAAACCTCAACAATTGAACAACAAAGCGAAAGGGCAGTGCGATGAGGCATTGTCCTTTTTCATCCGGCATCATGCGCAGGCTGGATCATGCATTTCTGGAAGTATTGACATATTCTGTCTATTGCGATAGACTAAAGGCATAGGGAGGGATGAAGATGGAAGAGAAATGGAAACTGCATGATCGGGAATATGAGTTTGCCTGCATCGTTTGGGAGAATGAACCGATCGCGTCTGGCGAATTGGCAAAGCTTTGCGCGCAGCGGCTCAGATGGAAACGCACGACGACATATACGGTGCTGAAAAAGCTCTGTGAGCGCGGTATCCTTTGCAATGATCATGCGATGGTCAGCGCACTGGTGAAAAAAGAGATGGTGCAGCGCGCCGAAAGCCGTCGCTTTGTGGAAAAGATGTTTGATAACTCAATTTCGCATCTGGTCGCCTCGTTTGCTGAGGAACGGCCGCTGCGCAAGGAAGAGATCGAAGAGCTGAAAGCGCTCATTGACGCTTGCGAGGAGGATGAGAAATGAATGCCTGGTTTCTCGCGGTGCTGGATCGCAGCGTGATTGGCGCCTATGTCATCCTTATCGTACTGGCCGTTCGTCTGTTGCTGCGCAGCGTTCCGAAAAAATTTACCTGTCTGCTCTGGTTTGCCGCTTTCCTGGCTTTGATCCTGCCGGTCAGCTTTAGCAGCGATTTCAGCTTTCGTCCAGATCTGTCTGATGTGACGCCGAGCGTGGTCGTTGAGCGCAATGCGATGACCATGGCGCAGGATGAAGCGCGCATGCTGCCTGCTTTGCCAGAAACGCTGACATCACCCGCGCTGACGCTGGACGATATGCCATCCTGCATCTGGGTCAGCGGCGCGCTCTGCCTGCTGAGCCGGGATGTGCTCTGCTGGCTGCGTATGAAACGTCGCCTGCGCGAGGCACGCCGCGTCGCGGCCGGAATCTATGAGACAGACATGGCGGCAGCACCTTTTGTTTTCGGGCTGATCCATCCTGCCATCTATCTGCCGCCAAAACTGAGCGAATCTGCCTGTGCTTGTGTGCTGGCTCATGAGCGTGTCCATATCGCGCGGCATGATCTGTGGCTCAAGCTGACGGCCCGCCTGATCGTCATCGTGCACTGGATGAACCCGTTTGCGCACATCGCTTTTCACTATATGGTGCAAGATATGGAAATGTCCTGTGATGAAGCGGCTGTGACAAGCCTGGGCATATCCAGGAAACGATATGCCAGCGCTTTGCTGGAAATGGCCTCTCATCCTTGTCACGCGCAAATGATGAGCGCGTTTGCGCAGGGCAAGATCAGCAAGCGGATTCGTCATGTGCTTCGCACACATCGCTTAAGCACCGGCGTCAGCGCTCTTTTGGCAGTTTTGATCCTCTGCCTGAGCATCGGCTTGCTGTGCATGCCACGCAGCGAAGGCATGTTTTCCGCCGCCGATGTCAAAGGCCTGCAGGCACTGTATGACCATGAGATCAAAGATATCCAGGACATGCAAGAGATCGCGGGACGTCTTGATTTCTCACAGGACTACACGTTTCTTTCCGATCGATCCGGCGGCGAGGGACAGCTTGCCGGGGATGGATCATCACAGCGCCAGCTGACCATCGCCTTGCGCAGCAAGACACCGTTGTCTTTTGCAAAGCGGGATGAGATCCCCCGGGATGTCCTTTTACGCAATGCCTGCGCGCTGTTTGCGCTGGATCCGCAGCTTTCCACGGTGACGTATATGCTGAGTGATGAAGCGGGCGGACAGTATCACATCAGCTATGGCGGCAATGCCTTGCAGCGCAGCTGCAAAAGCGCGGCCGAATATGCCGCGCTGGTCAGTGAGATGATCGATGGCTATACGCATAAAAAAGCGGTATTCATGGATGATGAGGCAGTGTCCAGACAACTGGCTTCCTTTCTGCCAGAATCGTTTTACGCCGCGTTGGATGGAGAAAGCATCGGCGGCGACAGCCAGGAAGATATCTTTGTCTTTTCGGGATCTCTGCCCCTGGATGGCGTGGACAATGATATAGAATCAGAGACCACACAGTTCAACGTGCAGCTTTCTTTTGGTCATCAGGGCCTGACGCATTACACATGGAAATATTATGAAGGCGCAAAACGCCCCGATGCGCATCTGACGGATGCGCAGGCCCAGCGCGTCGTTGACACCTTTGTCAAGGCCTGGCGCAAAGACGGGACAGAGCATCATTTTGTCAAAGAGGACTTGGAGAGCAATCATCGCTTCATGAAAGGACGGATGGAGACCTGGACCGAACGCAGCGACGCAGGGCTTGCCGTGATCGTCGTCGATATGAATTACGGCGTCGTGGCAGAAGCCAGCTTTCCCGAGGCATGATCTAGCAGATCGCGAAAAGCCTGCGGATCTCTTCGCGGTCTGTGGTCTTTAGAAGCGCGAGCATGAGCAGGATCCGTGCTTTGTGCGGAGAAAAGGTGTAGGCAGGAATGGTATCCTGATCCGGGTCAAAGATCGCGGAATCAAAGACGATGCCCTGCGGTACGCGGCTGGAGCGGACGATGAGGTGGCGGGAAGCCAATTCATGCAGGCGGCTTTGCCAGGCGCTGCCAT
>ERZ1643246.3041-NODE-3041-length-14984-cov-34.393194_pt1 | contig 14984 bp, 15 predicted proteins | sample MGYA00579265_ERZ1643246 | MGnify/ENA primary metagenome ERZ1643246 (study PRJEB29033, sample SAMEA4952261) | chicken gut metagenome | biome: Broiler Chicken; feature: Gastrointestinal Tract; material: Caecum | place: Ireland | collected 2018 | study: Broiler... | reverse complement strand
TTCTTCAAAATATACTTTTGCTTCTGCTTCTTTTGCTCTATATCTAATTTTTGCTAAACATTCTAATGGTGTTGTTTTATCTATATCTATAAGCCAATTAACATTGCTTGCATATAATGTGTTACTGTATAACTCTTCTTCTTTTCCTACTATTATATTATTATTTTTTTCGTCAATTCCTATTACATATAAAGGTTCTGAATATGATATTCCTAGTCCTTTTCTTTGTCCTATTGTGTACTTATATAATCCATGATGTTTTCCTAAAACTTGTCCATTTTTTAATATAATATTTCCACTTTTTATTTTAAAATCTTTTTGATTTGTTAAAAATTTTTGATAGTCATTTTCTGGTACAAAACATATTTCTTGACTATCTTTTTTTTCTGCAATCTCTAGTCCTGCTTCTTTTGCTATTTTTCTTATATCTTCTTTATTTGTATAATCTTGCAATGGAAATATTATGTTTTTTAATTTGTCTTTTCCTATCCAGTAAAGAAAATAACTTTGATCTTTTTTTTCTTCTTTTGCTTTTTTTAATACTTTTTGATTATATTTTTCTGAATATTCTATTCTAGCATAGTGACCTGTAGCAATATATTCACAGTCTAATTCTTTTGCTTTATTATATAAATATCCAAATTTTATAAATCTATTACATTCTACACATGGATTTGGCGTTTTACATTCTTGATATTCTTTAATAAATGGTTTTACTACATTTGTATCAAATTCTTTTTGGAAATCAACAGTATAATGTTTTATTCCTAACTTTTCACATACTCTTTTTGCATCAAGAATTGCTTTTTCTGAATCTTCTTTTTTTGTGTTTTGACATAATTTCATAGTACAACCTATTACTTCATATCCTTGTTTTTGTAATAATATAGCTGATACAGAACTATCAACTCCTCCACTCATTCCTAATAAAACTTTATTTTTCATTTATATTACCTTTCCTTTATATATTTTTTAATATTCTTTAACATTTTATAATATCTAATATCCCATTTAAAACAACTCTTTGTTCTTAAATAGTTGTTTTCTTTTTAATCTCAAGCATTCAGCACTATTTTACATTATTTTAGATTTTTTTTCAAGTCTCATTAAAAGTTTGTTGTATATCTGTACATTTTCTGTTATTTTTTTATTTATAAAAAATATATATTCTATTAAAAAGCTTGATTTATCTTGAATTATTATTGTTGTTTGCATTTTTACTGATAAGTTTATTTTTTAATACTTATAGGTATTACCTTATATATCTATTAGTATTACTTTCTAAACCAAGCGGTTAAATTTAATGTTCGATAGTTATAATATTGGTAATTATCAATAACTAAGGCAACTCAAAGTTCTATAATAACTTCAGAATTTATATCAGGAGGTTCACATGGATTTCGATTCAAATAAATTTAGTTATAATTTAGTTTCACTAATGGAAGAAAATAATATGAAACAAAATGTAGTAGCAGATCAAATAGGAGTTTCTGAAGTAACAATTTCTAGATATATAAGTGGAAAAAGAACTCCTAGATTAGATATTATTATAAAAATTGCTAATTTATTTAATGTTTCTACTGACTTTTTGTTAGGTATTAGTTCTAACCCTAATCAATTAACAAGTAGTGGTAATTTAAACACTGATATTTCAGAAATTGCACATAAACTATATTCTTTAAAAAGTGATGAACATCTTTCTCAAAAACAAATAGAGTTCATAAAAAATATGATAATCACAAATAAAGATTTAGTTTTGTCTTATCATAAAAAATAAAAAATTATAAAAGCAAAAACTCTAATTAAATAGTTAAAGTTTTTGCTTTTATAATTTATTTTATAACTTTTTAATTTGCATTCATCATGTCTTACTATAAATCCAATTTTATATGCACATCTTTTAATTGCTGTTCAGATACTACAGAAGGTGCTCTCATAAGCAAATCTCTAGCTCTTTTGTTTTTAGGAAATGCTATAACTTCTCTTATATTTTGAGAATCTTCAATAAGCATTATCATTCTATCAAATCCAAGTGCTGCTCCTGCATGTGGTGGTGTTCCATATTGGAATGCATTATATAATGCTCCAAATCTTGTTTTTACATCTTCTTCTGTATATCCAGCAATTTCAAAAGCTTTTACCATTATTTCTGGACTATGATTTCTTACAGCTCCTGATGCCATTTCATATCCATTGCATACTAAATCATATTGATATGCTAATATATCTAAAGGATTTTCGTTTTCTAATGCTTCAAGACCTCCTTGTGGCATTGAAAATGGATTATGGTTAAAATCGATTTTTTCTTCATCTGATAATTCATACATTGGAAAATCTACTATAAAACAGAAACGGAATACATCTTTTTCTAGTAAATCATAACGTTTTCCAAGTTCTATTCTTACTAATCCAGCTATTTTTTGTGCTTTTTCAAATTCGTCTGCTACAAAGAATAATGCTGAATTTTTATTTACATTATAATCTTTTTGTAGTTTTTGTTTCATTTCTTCTGTTATAAATTTAGAAATTCCACCTTGAAATTCTTCATTTTCATCAAACTTAGCCCATGCTAATCCCTTTGCCTCACATTCTTGAACAGCAAAATCTGTCATTTTATCAAAGAATTTTCTTCCTTCATTTGCTCCATTTGGTACAACTATCATTTTTATTGTTTTATTTTCAAATGCTTTAAATTCTGAATTTTTAAAAATTTCTGTTGCATCTTGAATTATTAAAGGATTTCTTAAGTCTGGTTTATCTATTCCATATTTTTCCATTGCTTCTTTATATGGAATTCTAATAAATGGACCTTTATCTGCTTTCCAATTACTAAATTTTTCAAAAGTAGATGGTACAACATCTTCAATTACTTTAAAAACATCCTCTTGAGTTGCAAAACTCATCTCAAAATCTAATTGATAAAATTCTCCTGGTGCTCTATCTGCTCTTGGATCTTCATCTCTAAAACAAGGTGCAATTTGAAAATATTTATTAAATCCTCCCACCATTAGCAATTGTTTAAATTGTTGTGGTGCTTGTGGTAATGCATAAAATTCTCCTGGATTTAATCTACTTGGAACCAAATAATCTCTTGCCCCTTCTGGTGATGAATTTGCAAGTATTGGTGTTTGAATTTCTGTAAAACCTAATTCATCCATTTTATCTCTAAAAGTTTTTAATATTTTAGAACGAAGTAATATATTTTTATGTAATTTTTCGTTTCTTAAATCTAAAAATCTATATTCTAATCTTAAATCTTCTCTAACATCTTGATTAGAATTTATTTCAAATGGTAAAACATTTTTACACTTACCTAATACTTCTATTTTTTTTGCCACTACTTCAATATCTCCTGTTGGCATATTAGGATTTTTATTTGTTCTTTCTACTATCTCTCCACTAACTGTGATACAGCTCTCTGTAGTAAAATCTTTTGCTTGTTCTTGCAATTTATCATCATTTAAAACAATTTGTGTAATACCAAATTCGTCCCTCAAATCAATAAATATCATTCCACCTAAGTTTCTTATTTTTTGAATCCATCCTGCAAGTTCTACACTTTCTCCTGCGTTTTCTATTCTTAATTCTCCACATGTTTTTGTTCTATACATATTGATTCCCCCATTTTTTTAATTGGTATTATATTATCACAAATTATCAGTATTTTCAAGCAATATCATTAAACTATTTTCTAATAGTCTCTTACTGCGTTACATTTCACAGCTTTATTTTTGTAGAGAAGCCAGACAAAAGAAGTTATTATATAAATTTTTTAATTTTTGTGTGATTGGAATGCTTGTAGCCCTTCTTAAGATAAAATAAATGAGGAAGCGCGAAGGATGTAGCGAGAGGCTCGTTTGTTTTATCTTTAGAAGGGATAATGCATGTATTGAGCCGAAAATTAAAAAATTTATATAATAACTTCTTTTGTCTGGCGGTTCATTTTAGCCGTGAATTGTAACAAATTTCTAAAAAATAACTTTTTAAAAATTAGATTGCACTTTTTTTTCATTTATGCTATTATATTTCTAGATTGGAGTGAAACAAATGAAAGAAGTTTTTGATTTTTATGACCCAACCAGCTTAAAAGCTTATAATCTAGACAAAACAATGCAATATCAATTAAATATATTAGGTAGTCTAGATGTTTTTACAAGAAAACATTCAGAAAACGTTGCCAACCTTACTTGTCGTATTTGTGAAAAATTACATTGTCAAAAAGGTTTTATAGAATATTGCACAATATGTGCATATTTACATGATATAGGTAAACAATTTATACCTCAAGAAATTTTACAAAAACCTGATAAATTGACTGATGAAGAATTTGAAATAATGAAAACTCATACTACAATTGGATACAAAATATGTATGGATGACCCTAAATTAAGACCATATGCTGCAGGACCTATTTATCATCATGAAGCACTTAATGGTACAGGATATCCTAAAGGATTAACCAAAAAAGATATTCCTTATGAAGGTCAAATTATTCGTGTTGCAGATGAATATGATGCAATAGTTAGTAAGAGACAATATAAAACACATATTGGAATTACAGATACTTTAAAAATTCTTATAGAAAATACGAAACCATTACAAGAAGTTAAACCTTCTGAAGCTCTTAATGTATTATCTGAAAATTCTAAACTTGGCAAGGATAATCCAATTATTGTAAAAGCTCTTATGTCTGTTGTTATAGAAGACATTGAATACGAAATTTCTTGTACATTAGATTATGTAAATAGTTTAAAAGAAGAAATAAAAAGACTAAAAGAAGTTGAAAAATATAATAAGAAAATGGATTCTGCTAAATCAGAAAAGAAAAAACAATATTATCTTGAAGGTATGAAAATATTCTTAACAACTAATGAAACACCAGAAAATTATAAGGGCATTTTAGAACAATACAGAACAGCTTTTGCAAATCGTAAAAAAAGAATTGATAGTTTATATGATGAAATAAAAGTAATAAAAAAATTAAAAGTATTTTAAATCCAATTTAATAACACATAAATTTTATTTATTATTATCATTATATAAATAATAAAATATTAAATATTAAATATTAAATATTAAATATTAAATATAAATTACAAAACATAAAATATAAAACATAAATTATAAATTATAAATTATAAAACATAAATTATAAAATATAAAATATAAATTATAAATTATAAATTATAAATTATAACATAAAAAGACTACCTGTAATAAAAATTCCTAAAATTTATTACAGGTAGTTTTTAATCATCTAATCCAAAGCTTACACCTAATGCATTATTTATTTTATGAATTATATCTTCATTTTCAATATGACCTATTTTTTCTTTTAATCTACTTTTATCTATAGTTCTAATTTGTTCTGTTAATATTACAGAATCACTTTTAAGTCCACAATCTTTAGAATCAATTTCTATATGTGTAGGCAATTTATTTTTTGTTGTTTGTGAAGTAATTGCTGCTGCAATTACAGTTGGACTATACTTATTTCCTAAATCATTTTGAATAATTAGTACTGGTCTTATGCCACCTTGCTCTGATCCTACTACTGGACTTAAATCAGCATAAAACATATCTCCTCTTTTTATTGTCATTTTCTTCACTCCTAATACTTAATTGTCAAACATGCAAATGTGCGAAAGTAAAGAAGTTTTATAAATTCTACATATTTATCATAAATTATTTATCTTTACCTCAGTATATAGTATGTGAATTTCTGTATTTTGGTTATTATCTTTGATTTCCATTTTTGTTGGTTTTGCTGTTTTTTTATCTATATATAATATCTTTTTTGCTATATATGGATTAGCTTTTTTACTAGATATTTCTAATAGTATTTCATTTGAATTTTCTTTTTGTTTATATTCTTCATTTTTACATTCTTGTATAAAACTACTTAAATCCAGAACATTTTCTGATAAATATTCATAATTATTAAACATTGTAGTTAAATTCAAATTTGTATTTTGAATTTTTAAATTATTCCCATCTCTTTCTATAATTACTCCTTTTATATTTTCTGGTTCAATTACTTCTTGATAATTATACTCTGGACTTATGTACTTTTGCTTTATTATATATTTGTTTTCATTTTTATTACTTTTTATTTCTATTTCTGCCATTATTTCATAAGATTTTATGTTTAAAATATCATTTACAATTGTTTGACTAGTATTATTATTTCCCGTTTTAAAAATATTAGCCATATTTTTTGAAAAAAATATTATAAAGAATATAATAATTATTATAAATATACTGACAATATAAAATATTTTTTTAGCTTTCAAAGTATCCTCCTAAAAAATTCAGATTTTTAACTATAAATTTTATTTTTTAATCAATACCCACAATTTTTACTACATATTTTATAACAACCTTTTTACCTAATATTATTCTACTTATTTATGTTTTATGATATTTTTATTTATTTCCATTTACAATCAATTGCTTTTACTATACACTAAAAAAAGTGACTATAACCTACACATGATTTTAGTATAAATCTCGTCACTTTAATATTTCAATATTAAAATCTTTCAATATTTTAATATTTTATTTAATTATTAAAAAATGCCTCTATTTCTTTCTCCAATAAATTTAAATCTTCAACTTTATTTATTTTTCCTCTAAATTCACTAGAATTTGGCAAATTTTTAGTATACCATGATATTATTTTTCTCATCTCATGTACCACTACTAATTCTGGTTTATATTGAAGTTCATAAGCTATATGTTTTTTTAGAACTTGAAGTTTTTCTGTTTTTGTTACTTCTGGCAATTTTTTTCCTGTTTGAAAATAATATAATAAATTTCTAAAAATCCATGGATTACCAAATGTTCCTCTTCCTATCATTATTGCATCTACACCAGTATATTTAAACATTTTTTCTGCTGATCCTTCATCTACTATATCTCCATTACCTATTACCGGAATATTTACTGCATTTTTTACATCTTTTATTATGTCTAAGTCAACTGTGCCAGAATAGAATTCACTCCTTGTTCTTCCATGTATTGTAATTGCACTTGCTCCTGCTTTTTCTGCCATTTGTGCAAATGGAACTGCGATAATATTATTATAGTCCCAGCCTTTTCTAAATTTTACTGTAACTGGTTTATTTGTATTACTAACAACTGCTTTTATAATTTTTTCTGCTTTTTCTATATCTAATAATAATTTACTTCCATCTCCATTTTTTACAATCTTTGGTGCTGGACATCCCATATTTATATCTATAATATCTGCAAATTCACTTACATATTTAGTTGCATATTTCATTGTTTCTTCATCACTGCCAAATATTTGAACAGCAATAGGTCTTTTTTCTCCTTCTATATTCATCAATTGTTTTGTTTTTTCGTCATTATGAAAAATTGCTCTACTACTTACCATTTCTGTATATACTAAACCTGCTCCAAATTCTTTACAAATTTTTCTATATGCTAAATCTGTAACACCTGCCATTGGAGCTAAAAATATATTATTTTCTATATTTAAATCTCCAATCTTTATTGATTTTACAAACATTTTAACCCCCTTCCTTGCTTCATTTAATGGCACATATAGTTTAAAAAAGGAAAAAAGATACTCTTCTTTCCATATTTTAAATTTCTATATATTTTAAATTTATATATTTTACATTTATTTACTTTATATTTATATACTTTACATTTATATTTTTCCATTTAGATATTTTTCATTTATATATTTTACCTTTACTAAATTATTGAACAAAAATAGTTTTTTGTCTTTTTCCACTAATATTTAATAAAATTCCTACCATTATAAAATTTGTAATCATTGAGCTTCCTCCATAACTTACAAAAGGTAATGGTACACCTGTTATTGGTAATAGTCCCATAACCATTCCAATGTTTTCTAATACATGGAAAAGAAAAATTCCTGCTATTCCTGATGCTATTAAAGAACCTATATCATCTTTGGCAGTTTTTGCAATATATAATATTTTTGTAATAAAATACACATAGAGTATAATAATTGTTCCTGCTACAATAAATCCCATTTCTTCACCTATTACAGAATATATAAAATCTGTTGTTTTAGGATATAAAAATCCTAGTTGAGTTTGATTTCCTTTAAGTAAGCCCATTCCTGTTAATCCACCTGCTCCTATGGCAAGTTTTGATTGTATAATATTATATCCTGCTCCTCTTGGGTCTGATTCTGGATTAAGAAATATGTCTATTCTTTCTTTAGCATGTTCTGGCAAAATAAAATTATATGCTACAGGCACTGCTATTACTATCAATAAAATAGTTGCAATTATGTATTTTTTATCCAAACCTGCTGTAAATATCATCACAGCAAAAGCTACTAAATATGCTGCTGCTGTTCCATAATCTGGTTCTTTTACAATTAACAAAACAGGTACTGCTAAAGTTGCTATAATAGTTAATAACCTAGTTGGTCTGTTTATTTCTTCTTTACCTCTTAATTGCATTTTAGAAATTACAAATGCTAAAAATAATATAACAAAAATTTTGGCAAATTCGCCTGGTTGAAAAGAAAATGCTCCTATGTCAAACCAGCTTGTAGCTCCATTTATTGGTTTTGTAAATAAAACTGCAATTAACAGTACTATAAAAACACCATATAATACTGGCGATATTTTAACTAATAATTCATAATCTATAAACATTACTCCAATCATAACTACTAAGCTAACTACAATCCATATTATTTGTTTTGTAAATTCAGAATATTCAGTTTCTTGTGTTGCAGAAAATAAGGCTACTAATCCTATAATAGATAAAATAATTGCTACAATGAGCAATCCCCATTCCATATTTTTTAACTCTCTTTTTCTCAACAAAATCACTCTTCTCCATCTTTTATCATTATTCTTTGTTTTCTTGTGGTTTAATTACTTTTGCTTTTATTTCTGTAGTCTTGTTTTCTTCTACTTTATTTTCTTTTTTAACATCCGCTTCTTTCTTTTCTTTTTTTACTTTTTCTTTTTCTTGATTATCTAAATTTTCTTCTTTAATATCTATACTGTCAATATTATCATTTATCTTTGTTTTATCATCATTATTTTTATTTAAATTAGTATCATCTTTTCTTACATTCGTTTGTTTTTCATTATTTTTTTGTTCATTTTCTTGTTTTTCGTTATCTGTTATAAATTCTTCTTGTTTTGATTCTTCTTTAGCTTCTTCTTTTAATTCTTTTTTGTCCATTTTCCTTACATCATTTTTTATATTCAAAATAGGAATGTTTGCATATAATGCTGGTGCTCCATTTGTCCCATCTTCATTTTCTTTATTTGTTAATCTAACATCTATTGCCCCTTCATCTACTTCTATATATTTTTTTATAACTTCTATAATTTCTTGCTTCATCAATTCTAGAAAATCAGCTGACACATTAGCTCTATCTTGCATTAAAACTAAATGCAATCTTTCTTTGGCAGCATCTTTTGAATTTGAAGATTCTTTATTTTCTTCTTTTTTTATTACTTTTTTAAAGAATTTCATTATGCTTTCAAACATTCTTTTTTAACCTCCATGTTATTCTTGCTCTATGATTTTTTAAATAATCTTTTTAATCTAGCAAAAAAACCTTTTTCTCTTCCTGGAATTGTTACTTCAATTTTTTCTCCTAAGACTCTTTTTGCTATTTCCATATATGCTTTTCCTGATGGTGCTTTTTTGTTTTGTATAACAGGTTCTCCTTTATTTGTTTGTGTAATAATATATTCATCATCTGGAACTACACCTATTAAATCAATAGATAATAAATCTACAATATCTTCTACATCCATCATTTCGCCTTTTCTTACCATATTAGGTCTAATTCTATTTATTACTAATTCTGGATTTTTTATTTCTGATGACTCTAATAGTCCAATAATTCTGTCTGCATCTCTAATTGCTGATATTTCTGCTGTTGTTACAACTAGTGCTCTATCAGCTCCTGCAATTGCATTTTTAAAACCTTGCTCTATTCCTGCTGGACAATCTATTAGTATGTAATCAAATTCTTCTTTTAGTTTACTTGTAAGTTCTTTCATTTGTTCTTCATTTACTGCACTTTTATCTCGTGTTTGAGCAGCTGGTAATAGGTATAAATCTTTAAATCTTTTATCTTTTATTAAAGCTTGTCTTAGTTTACATTTTTCTTCTACAACATCTACTATGTCATATACAATTCTATTTTCTAATCCCATAACAACATCTAGGTTTCTTAATCCTATATCTGTGTCTACTAATGCTACTTTTTTTCCTTCTACTGCTAGGCTTGCTCCCAAATTTGCTGTTGTTGTTGTTTTACCTACTCCACCTTTTCCTGATGTAATAACGATTACTTCTCCCATAATTTTCCTCCTTAGGATTTTAAAAACACTAATTTTATAGTTTATATAATATACTATAAATGCTGAAAAGTCAATTATTTAATAATAAGTTACGAAAAAATCATATAGTTTCAAGATAAAAGTCATTTTTCTATACAATAACAAAATAGTGAAACTTAATAAATGCTAAGTTTCACTATCTAATACAACAAGATTTACTTAAAAATATCTTTACAATTATTAAATATTGTTATGTTGCAGTATCTATTTCAACAGGTAAATAAATTACTTTTTTTGTATTTGTATTATAATAATATCCTCCCCATTTTTTAGTACTAGCTTCATATTGTTCTTGTGTTTGATCTTCTGCTAATACTGCATCTTGGACTATTTCTGTAGTTTTTTGCCATGTATATTGTTCTTCACTACTTGAATTTACTAGTTGATTTATATCTGGTGCTATTACTATATTTTCGTTTACATCTCTTCCTATATAGTAATAATTTTCTGGAATTTTTATTCCATCTACATATCTAAAATCAACTTTTGTGTTGTCTGGTTCTGTGTAATCTGTGTAATATATTTTTGAAGTATTACCATCTTGTACCAAAACTCCTCCTACTAAAAATATATTATGTGTTGTTTTGTGTATTATATATAAGTCTGAATAATAATCAGAAACAGTTGTTAAATCTTTTACTTTTTCATAATCTTTTCCATAATTTAATGTTAAACCATCTAAGACTTGCAAATCTATTACATAAAACTCATCTTTATTATTTGATTCTTCCTGGTTTAATACACTATTCATATCTACTGAAAGACTTAAATAAGGTGCTTTAGCTGGTATACTACCATTTTGATTATAAAAGTTTGCTATTTTGTCTCTTAATACATCTATATCATTTTTTAAATTATTATAGTTTCTTATATATATGGCATCTTTTGCATTAAACATTAAAATTCCTGTAATAACTAAAAGTATTATAACTGCTATTGTAACAGTTATCATTGTAATTCCTTTTTCTTGTCTTATGTTTTTTATCATTATATTATCTCCTTTTTTTATACTAATATAAGTTTACTATTTTTTTTTATTAAATTCAATATAAAATTAAAATTTATTTTAGGTTTCCTATACAATAAAAAAACTATCTGAAAACACTTTAGACATTGTGTTTACTTCTGGAAAGTTTACTATACAAAAAAAGAACAGTCCTTATATCTCTCAAAAGAGTTTTTACTGTTCTTTATTTTGTACAATTTATTATTTTATTATTTCATATAAAAATACTTTAAATATTGTTTTACAACAGTTTAAAATATTTTTTGATGACTAGTTTTGTGTATATGGTAAAATTGCAATATGTCTTGCTCTTTTTACTGCTGTTGTAATATCTCTTTGATGTTTTGCACATGCTCCAGTTGTTCTTCTTGGTAATATTTTACCTTTTTCATTAACAAATTTCTTTAATTGGTCTGCATTTTTATAATCTAATTCAAAGTTTTTATCACTGCATAATACACATACTTTTTTTCTTTGTCTTTTAAATCTTGGATTATAATCATCATCATAATTTTTATTATTTCTCTTATTTTGTTTTTTATCTGCCATTTTATTTTCCCCCTCTCTTAGAATGGTAAATCATCACTTGATGACATTTCGAAGTCAGAACCCATATTTCCTGGCATAGTAGTTCCAAAAGTATTTTCAAATGCATTTGAACCTGCATCTCCATCTCTTTTGCTATCTGCAAAATATGCTTCTTCTGCTACTACTTCAGTAATATAGTGTTTTACTCCTTGGTCGTCATCCCATGTTCTTGTTTGTAATCTTCCTATAATTCCTACTTGTTGACCCTTTTTAAAATATTTACTACAAAATTCTCCTAGTTTACTCCAAGCAACAATATTGAAAAAGTCAGCTTGTCTTTCTTCTCCTTGTCTTACAAATCTTCTATTTACAGCTAAACTAAAAGATGCAACTAGAGTATTATTTGTTTGTGTATATCTTACTTCTGGATCTCTTGTAAGTCTTCCCATTAAAATTACTTTATTCATATTATCCACCTTTCTCTTTACGATAAAGGTCTCTACTTCTTTATCTTTTTACAATTAGTTTTCCTTTTTGATTACTATAAATTTTAATACATCATCTGTAATTCTATAAACTCTTTCAAGTTCTTTTATTGCTTCTGGTTTTGATTCAAAATTGAATACTAAATATGTACCTTCTGCAAATTTTTTGATTTCATAAGCTAATTTTCTTTTACCCATGCTATCAACTTTTTCTACTTTTCCATTTTCATTTATTAACCCTGTGAATTTGTCTTCTAAAGCTTTTACCCCTGCTTCATCAACATTTGGGTTAATAATGATAACACTTTCGTATTTATTCATTATTTTCACCTCCCTTTGGATTTATAACCTAGTTTCTCACTAAGTAGAGATTTTAAAAATATTATTTATCTTTAAAACAGTAGTATTTTACCATAAAATATTTTATTTATCAAGTATTTTTTTGTTTTTTCTACTATTTTGACCATTACAATATACATTAACACCTATATTTTTTAAAAATTCTCAAAGGAAATTTATTATAACTGTAATCTATACCATTTTCAGTTAATTTATTTTTAATTAGTCCTTAAGGATTTTGTCTATTGAATCACTTCTCATTTGTTTTAATACTCTAGCACTCTCATCTAATTTTTCCTGTTCTTTTTCTGTTAATTCTAAAGTTAATAATTCTCTTACACCTTTACTATTTACAATTGCTGGCACTCCTATATAAATATCATCTTGTCCATATTCGCCATCTTTTAAATATGTTGATACTGTTAATATTGAGTTTTCATTATCTAAAATAGCTCTAACAATTCTATATAATGCCATACCTATACCATAATAAGTAGCTTTCTTTTTATCTATAATTTCATATGCTGCATTTACAACACCTTTGTGAATATCTTCTAAAACAGTCATCGGATGATGATTATCTTTCATTACATCTTCTACTTTTTTACATCCAATATATGCATGAGCCCATGGAACAAAAGAAGAATCTCCATGCTCTCCCATTATATATGCATGTATGTTTTTGCTTGATACCTTAAAATATTCTGCCATTAAATAACGTAGTCTTGCTGTGTCTAAAACTGTTCCAGAACCTATTACTTGATTTTTAGGTAATCCTGAAACTTTAGATACTACATATGTCATTAAATCTACTGGATTACTTGCAACTACTATTATTCCATTAAATCCACTAGCCATAATACTTTTTGTTATATCTTTCATTATTTTTGCATTTATTTCTGCAAGTTCTAATCTAGTTTGACCTGGTTTTTGTGCAACTCCTGCTGTTATAACAACTATTTGTGCATCTTTACATTCATCATAATCTCCTGCTTTTATTAACATTTTTTGTGGTGCAAAAGGAAGTCCATGTGATAAATCCATTTCTTCTCCTATTGTTTTATCTTTATTTATATCTATTAAAATTAGCTCATTTACACCTCCTCTGTTTAACATAGAATAAGCCATACTCATTCCTACAAAACCTGTTCCTACTAATACTACTTTTCCTTTTTTCATAATTATCAAACCTTTCTATAATCTAATTTTCTTAGATATTATACCACAATTTTATAATATTTTAAACTAAAAATATAAGAAAATTTTATATGAGCAAGACTAATATTACAAATCATAGTTAAAATACCTCTCCTTAAATAGAAGTTATATATTTTAAATCGTTAATATATAAACATTTTTTCATCTTTTAATACATATAGCCTAAAGCTTTTTTGAAAAAATATTTTACAATTCAAAATTTCTATGATATAATACCCAAAAAATATGTAAGGAGTGTATTATTATGTCTCAATCTGATAATACTACTGCTTTGGCTGAAAATAAAGTTTTGATTTTATACATTTTAAATCAAATTCCAGATGGAATAATTGAAGATGGTTTATTTAAAATCATTACTACTATAAATAATGTTAATTACTTTTATTTTAAACAAGTTTTAACAGATTTATTAGATACAAAGTTAGTAGGTATTTTTACGAAAGAGGAAGAAGAAGATGTACTAAAAATAACATCTGAAGGAACAAATGCATTATCTCTTACAGAAGATGTATTACCTGGTATTTTAAAATTAAAAGCAGACAATGTTTTTAAAAAGGAATTATCTTCTATAACAAATGAATCTTCTGTTATAGCAGAATTTACACCTAAAAATGAAAACGATTATACAATTAGATGCAAAATTGTAGAAAATAATGAAACAATATTTGAAGTAAAAACATTTGCTGGTTCTCGTGATAGGGCTAAAAGAATTGTTGATAATTGGAATAAAAATGCTTCAAAAATATATCCTAAAATTTTAGATATTCTTTTAGATAATTAGTATTTTGATAATTATGATTAGATAAGTTACTACTTGCCTTATACTTTTTGTAATGGTAAGTAGTAACATTATATGTGCAAGATTTAATAAAATTTACGCCATTTGAAATTTTGAAAATTTACATTTTGAATTTTTTTCAATTTATTATTGACAAATTCTTATTTTCAATATATAATAAATATCGTCCAAACGACATGGCGAAGTAGCTCAGTTGGCTAGAGCATTCGGTTCATACCCGAAGGGTC
>ERZ1643246.3040-NODE-3040-length-15005-cov-13.101739_pt1 | contig 15005 bp, 16 predicted proteins | sample MGYA00579265_ERZ1643246 | MGnify/ENA primary metagenome ERZ1643246 (study PRJEB29033, sample SAMEA4952261) | chicken gut metagenome | biome: Broiler Chicken; feature: Gastrointestinal Tract; material: Caecum | place: Ireland | collected 2018 | study: Broiler... | reverse complement strand
GAAGGGATTCGAACCCCCGACCTTTTGGTTCGTAGCCAAACACTCTATCCAACTGAGCTACAGCCGCATGTCAGGGAGGAGAACTGTCGATCTCTCGCTGACAGCTTAGTTATGATAACACAGGTTAAAACAGAATGCAAGCAAAATTTAAAAAAATTTTGAAAAATTTTGCCGGGGTCAGCCGGCGGCTGCCAGCTGTCGGCGAAACAGGGTGAGGAAGAGCAGCCGGACCAGGGGGCCGCAGTAGAGCAGCTGCCAGATCAGGGCCATGGGCATGTTGCAGCCGAAGGTGTGGACCCAGGTGCCGAAGCTGGGCTCCTTGAACAGCAGGGTGGCGATCAGGCTCATGGTGGGGCACATGATGCACACGATCATGGTGGAAATGGCGTAGGTGATGAACTGGGGCCGGTCGGTGGGACGCATGAAGGTAAAGGCCAGCCTGGTGGCCAGCTTCTCCACCACAAAGAACTCCAGCACGAAGGCAATGGGGGCCATGATGGGCAGCTCGTGGAGGGCCATCAGGAAGGTCTGGTTGGTGACGCCGCCGGTGTTGAGGGACACGTTGTAGACGATCATACCATAAACCATAATGACCGCCATGATGATGGTAAATACGATGTTCTGCAGCTTGGTTCTGGGCATGGAAAAAACTCCTCTCTCAAATTGGCCTTTGCGCAAAAAAAGAAAGCAGCGAAACGCCCGTCTCGCTACTTTCTTCACTGCGACTGCCTTCTGTCAGCTTTATTGTATCAGGTTTCTTCCGGCCTCGTAAGCGTTTTTTCCAGAATTACAGACAAAAATCCGGCTTCTGCCGGAACGGACTTTGGGGAATCCGGCCTTCAGCGGGCGCCGTTGCCCTCCCCCTCCGCCACGATCCGCTCCAGGCAGCCCATCAGGTCGGCCATGGTGTCCAGCTTGATGCCGAGCTGCAGGATGTGCTCCCGCAGCTCGGCGGGCATGGAGTCAAATTGGGGACGGATGGCAGGATTGACATAAGACATCAATAATCACCTCGTTTCTCCTGGGTCGCTCTCCATAGGATGCCCCATTGCATGGGAAAATATTCCTGTTTCAAGCGCCAAAAAACGCGCCTCTGAATCAGAGAGCGCGGAACTTTTGTCTGTCCCTCCCGCAGAGAGCTGTTGCCGCTCTGCGGGAGGACAGTGTACTTGTGCACTTGGGAAAGAGAGAGAAGAGAGGAGGAGTCTCATGTCTTTGGTATCCTGACAACTCATATGATAGCAGATTCCTCCTGAAAGTGATGAACCGTTTTATAACTTACTGTGAACGATTTATGAACGCGGAAATCGACGCTTTCAGATGAGGGTGATGAAGTCGGCGCTGGCCCAGCCCACCAGTCCGTCAAAGCGCACCACGTACCAGTCCTCCCACTGGTTCAGTACGGTAAGCCGGGCGCCGTCGTAGGCTTTGGCCAGCACGGGGGCGGAGAGGGAGGGGGTGTCCCGGATGTTGAGGTAGCCCCAGGAGACGTCCACCACCGCCGGGCGGGGGGACTGGGGCTCCAGGAAGGGCAGGCCGAAAAATTCCGTCAGGGAGAGGACGAGGTTCCGGGCGATGGCGTCCAGGTTGTTTTTGACCCAGGCGGCGTCGTCCGGGTTGTCGTGGTAGCCCAGCTCCAGAAAGACCGACGGGGCCCGGACCCGCCGCACCTCGCCGATGGAGGTGGTGGCCTCGGTCCGTACCTTGTTGGGCAGGGGGTAGATAGTTTTCAGGCCGTTGGCGATCAGCGTGGCCGCCTTCTGCCCCTGGGCGGAGCCGGGGAAGTAGAACACCAGCACCCCCCGGATCTGGCCGTACTTGCCCTCCGGCGCGGCGTTGGAGTGGAGCGCCAGGTGCAGGTCGTAGTTGCCGGCGTTGGAGGCCCGGATGGAGGAGACCGCCGTCATTTCAGGGGTGTTGCGGGAGAATCGGATCCCGGCGGCGGTGAGGTAGGGCTCCATGGCGTCCGCCAGGCGGTTCATCCACTCCTCCTCCGTGCCGCCGCTGACGTAGAGATTGTTTTCCTGGGTGGAAGGGGACAGGTAGATTATGGGCATAGCAAGACCTCCTTTTTGCCCATCCTATGCGCAAAAAGGAGGTCCTGACAATGCGGTTATGTAGAGACGGGGAAGGGAGCAGCCCCTCAGTCGGCCTTGGGACCGGCGGCCACCAGGGCCTTGCCGGCGTCATTGCTGGTGTACTTGGCGAAGTTCTTCACGAAGCGGGCGGCCAGATCCTTGGCCTTGGCGTCCCACTCAGAGGGATCGGCGTAGGTGTTCCGGGGGTCCAGAATGTTGGTGTCCACGCCGGGCAGAGCGGTGGGGACGGCAAAATTGAAGTAGGGGATGGTCTTGGTCTCGGCCTTCCCGATGGAGCCGTCCAGGATGGCGTCAATGATGCCGCGGGTATCCTTGATGGAGATACGCTTGCCGGTGCCGTTCCAGCCGGTGTTCACCAGGTAGGCCTTGGCGCCGGACTTCTGCATCTTCTTCACCAGCTCCTCACCGTACTTGGTGGGGTGCAGCTCCAGGAAGGCCTGGCCGAAGCAGGCGGAGAAGGTGGGGGTGGGCTCGGTGATGCCCCGCTCGGTGCCGGCCAGCTTGGAGGTGAAGCCGGACAGGAAGTAGTACTCGGTCTGCTCCGGGGTCAGGATGGACACGGGAGGCAGCACGCCGAAGGCGTCGGCGGAGAGGAAGATCACGTTCTTGGCGTCGGGTCCGGCGGACACGGGCCGGACGATCTTCTCGATGTGGTCGATGGGATAGGAGACCCGGGTGTTCTCGGTGACCGAGTCGTCGTTGAAGTCACAGTGGCCGTTTGCGTCCACGGTGACGTTCTCCAGCAGGGCGTTGCGCTTGATGGCGTTGTAGATGTCGGGCTCGGAATCCTTGTCCAGGTTGATGACCTTGGCGTAGCAGCCGCCCTCAAAGTTGAAGATGCCGTTGTCGTCCCAGCCGTGCTCGTCGTCGCCGATGAGCAGGCGCTTGGGGTCGGTGGACAGGGTGGTCTTGCCGGTACCGGACAGGCCGAAGAACAGGGCGGTGTTTTCGCCGTTCATGTCGGTGTTGGCGGAGCAGTGCATGGAGGCCATGCCCTTCAGGGGCAGGAAATAGTTCATCATGGAGAACATGCCCTTTTTCATCTCGCCGCCGTACCAGGTGTTCAGGATGACCTGCTCCCGGGAGGTGAGGTTGAAGATCACGGCGGTCTCGGAGTTCAGGCCCAGCTCCTTGAAGTTCTCCACCTTGGTCTTGGAGGCGTTGTAGCAGACGAAGTCGGGCTGGAAAGACGCCAGCTCCTCGGCGGTGGGCTCAATGAACATGTTCTTTACGAAGTGGGCCTGCCAGGCCACCTCCATGATGAAGCGGATGGCCATGCGGGTGTCGGCGTTGGCGCCGCAGAACACGTCCATGACGTACAGCTTCTTGCCGGACAGAGCCTGGATGGCCAGCTCCTTGCAGGCGTTCCAGGCCTGCTGGGAGGCGGGCTTGTTGTCGTTTTTGAATTCATCGGAGGTCCACCACACGGTGTCCTTGGACACGTCGTCCATGACGATGAACTTGTCCTTGGGGGAGCGGCCGGTGTAAATGCCGGTCATGACGTTGACGGCGCCCAGGTCGGTGACCTGACCCTTATCGTAGCCCTCCAGGTCGGGACGGGTTTCCTCCTGGAACAGGACCTCATAAGAGGGGTTGCGGATGATCTCGGTGACGCCGGTAATGCCATACTGATTCAAATCAATGTTTGCCATAGTGCATGACCTCTTTTCCGTATTGATCTCCATGGGGCTCCGGTGGGGCAGCTGAGCCCGGAAGTTCCAGATGCTATGGACATAATCATACACAGAAATGGCCGTAAAGTCAATTCTCTGTGCCACATGATTTTGCAATTTTCATTCTCTGGGGTTTCAAACCGGCCTCCGGCGGGGCGGGATACTCAGCCCAGCAGATTCTGCAGCGCCCGGGCCAGGGCGGCAAATTCCCCGATGCCCAGCCGCTCCCCCCGGACTCCTTCCGGCAGCCCGGCGGCGGCAATGGCCTGCCGGAGCTGTTCTTTGTCCAGCCGGTCTCCAAAGGCGGAATTCAGGCCGTTGAGCAGGGTCTTGCGCCGCTGGGCAAAGGCGGCGCGCACCACCCGGAAGAAAAAGGCCGCGGCCACCAGGTCCTGGGGAGGGGTATCTCGGGGCGTCAGCCGGATTACCGCTGAAGTCACCTTGGGGGCGGGGAGAAAACACTCTGGCGGTACCTCGAACAGGAACTCCGGCACGGTGTGGTACTGGCAGAACAGGGAGAAGGCGCCGTAGTCGGCGGTGCCGGGGACGGCGCAGATGCGCAGGGCCACCTCCCGCTGGATCATCACCGTGATGGCCCGGAAACAGCCTGCCTCGATCAGGGCGGTGAGCACGGGGGTGGTGATGTTGTAGGGCAGGTTGGCGCAGGCCAGGGGAGTGAGGCCGGGGAACTGCTCCGCCGCCAGAGCGGCCAGGTTCAGCTTCATGGCGTCCCCCGGGATCACGGTTACGTTGTCGTAAGGGGCCAGGGTCTCGTCCAGAATGGGCAGCAGGGAGCGGTCCAGCTCGATGGCGGCCACCTTGCCCGCCCGCCGGGCCAGCTGCACCGTCAGCGGCCCGATGCCCGGCCCGATCTCCAGCACACCGCAGTCCTCGCCGGCACCGGAGGCGTCGGCGATGTCCCGGGGTACCCAGCCCTCAATGAGGAAGTTCTGTCCCATACTCTTGGAAAACCGAAACCCGTGGCGGCCCAGCAGAGCCCGGATGTCTTTTTCGTTGCATAAATCCATTGGGGATCACCTCGGTGTTAGATTGACAGCGAAAAGAACCGCCCGGAGGGGGCTCCGGGCGGTAGAAGGAACACTCAGTAGGCGGCCACCACGCCGCCGTCGTTGGCGTAGACGGTGGAGATGCCGCCGGTCTCGCTGATGAGAATTTCGGAGAACCGGCACTGCTGCAGCGCCAGCTCCCGCAGGTGATAGGCCCGCTCCAGACAGTTGCAGTGGACGATGGACAGCCGCTTGCCCGCGTGGTTGGGGTTGGCGGCCATCAGGGAGGCCATTTTATTCAGGGCCTGTTTTACCGACATGGCCTGACCCTTTTTGCAGATCTCCCCCTCCGGTGTGGAGCCCAGCAGCAGCTTGATGCGCAGAGTGCTGGTCACCAGGGACTGCATCCGGGACAGACGGCCGTTTTTCCGCAGATTGTCCAGATTCTCCAGCACGAACAGGGTCTCCATCTCCTCGATATAGCGGGACACCTGGGCCACCACCGTGGTGAAGTCCATACCGGACTGGGCCAGCTCCTGGATCTTCAGCGCCACCAGCACCTCGCCGGCGGAGGCGGAGCAGGAGTTGAAGATGTGGACGTTGGTGTTGGGATGCTCCTCCAGCCACAGATTGCGGGCCTGGGCCGCGGCGTTGTGGGAGCCGGAGAGCAGGGCGGACAGGGTGACCACATAGAGGTCATCCGCTCCGCAGTCAAAGGCGTCCAGATACTGGGCGGGAGAGGGGCAGGAGGTATGGGGGGCGGTGGGACACTCCTTCATGGCGTGGAGCAGCGCCCCGCGGTCAAAGCAGGCGTCGTCCACAATATCCTGACCGCCCACATGGATGGTCAGGGGCACGCTGACAAAGCAGCCCTCCCGCAGCTGGGCGGGGGTCAAATCACAGCAGCTATCGACAATAATCTTAAAGCCCATAACAGAAATCCTCAAATATAATATTAAAAATTACATCTCTCTTTTGGGCCATTGTATCACCAATACCGAAAAAAGTAAAGGGAGAAGATGTAAACAAATTGGATTTCCTGAAAAGAGATCAGGGCCGCCAGGCAAACCGGTCGGGGGCGCCCACCAGGATCCGGGCGGAGCAGGGAGGCACCGGCAGCCAGGTGCGGCCGCCGTCGTTGTTGAAGATCTGGTCTCCATTGAGCACGTCCTGGAGCACCGGCTCCTGATGGGGAAATTCCACGTGGACCTCCTGGGGCTCCAGGTTAAAGACCACATACACACGCTGGCTGTCGGTGGACCGGCGGAATACCAGCTGCTGGTTTTTGATGACCACGTTTTCGTACTGTCCTTCCCGCAGGGCGGGGAAGGCGGAGCGGATGGCGGCCAGACTGGACAGGTGGGCGCACAGGCTCTGATCCAGCGCTTCCATCTCCTTCAGTTCCAGGTGGGGCCGGAGCGCCGCGTCGGAGGTCTTGGTGCGGGTGCCCTGGATGGCCCACTCGCTGCCGTAGTAGAGGGAGGGGATACCCGGCATGGTGTACAGCAGGGTGTACACGTTGTTCAGGTGGGCGGGGTCGGACAGCTTGCTGGCCAGCCGGTCCACGTCGTGGTTATCCGCGAAGTTATAGAGGGTCAGATTCCGATAGATGCCCCCCGGCCCGAACTGGCGGTTGAGGGAGTGGGCAATCTCGAAATAGTTTTTGTCGTTGTGGGAGGACCACAGGCCCTTCCAGCACTCGTAATTGGTGACGGAGTCCAGCATCTCCGGGTTGGCCCACCGGGCGTAGTCCCCGTGGATGATCTCCCCCATGAGCCAGAAGTCCGGATCACGGTCCTTCACAAAGCCCTTGAGGGTGCGGAAGAAGTCAAAATCCACGCAGTCGGCGGCGTCCAGCCGCAGGCCGTCGATGTGGAAGGTATCCATCCACATGCCCACCGCGTCCAGCAGGTGGCGCACCACGTCGGGGTTGCGCAGGTTGAGCTTCACCAGCTCATAGTGGCCCTGCCAGGCGTCGTACCAGAAGGGGTCCCCCATGGGGGAGGGGCCGCCGAAGTTCAGGTTGTGAAACCAGCCGCAGTAGGGGGAGCCCTGGCCCTTTTCCCGCACGTCCTTTAAGGCCCAGAATTCCCGGCCCACGTGGTTGAATACCCCGTCCAGCACCACCCGGATGCCGTTTTCGTGGAGCTGCTGACACAGCTTGGCGAAGGAGTCGTTGTCCCCCAGGCGGCAGTCAATCTGGAAATAGTCGGCGGTGTCGTAGCCGTGCTTCACCGACTGGAACACCGGCCCCAGGTACAGGGCGTTGATCCCCAGCTCCTTCAGGTGGGGGATCCAGTCGTGGAGCTGCTCCAGCCGCTGGACCGGCTGGCCGAAGTCGTTGTACTCCGGCGCCCCGCAGAACCCCAGGGGATAGATATGGTAGAACACGGAATCGGTGGACCAATGACTCATAACAAACGCCTCCGTTTCAATGTGTGGAGCAGTTAATTGCCCTCTTCCTCCAGCTCCTTCAGCAGCTTCTGGTCCTCCTTGGAGGACAGGTCCAGCTTTTCGTACAGGTCGGGCCGCCGCTGCCGGGTGCGGAGGATGGACTGCTTCCGCCGCCATTTGGCAATGTTCTTGTGGTCGCCGGAGCGGAGGATGGGGGGGACCTTCCGGCCGTGCCACTCCTCCGGCCGGGAGTACTGGGGGTACTCCAGCAGACCGTTCCAGTGGCTCTCGTTCTCAAAGCACTCAGGGTCGGACAGCACCCCCGGCACCAGCCGGGCCACCGCGTCGGCCACCACCATGGCGGCCAGCTCGCCGCCGGTGAGGACAAAGTCCCCGATGGAGATCTCCTCGTCCACGCACTCCTCGATGAACCGCTCGTCAATGCCCTCGTAGTGGCCGCACACCAGGATCAGGTGGTCGTAGTTGTCCCGCAGCCGGCGGGCGTGGGCCTCGGTAAAGGTCCTGCCCGCGGGGGACATATAGATGGTGTGCCCCGGCCCGTAGGTGTCCACAATGTGCTTCCAGCACTGGTAGAGGGGGTCGGCCTGCATCACCGCCCCCCGGCCGCCGCCGTAGGGGTAGTCGTCCACCTGCTTCTGCTTGTTCAGGGTGTAGTCCCGGATCTGGTGGGCCTCGATGCGGATGATGTCCCGCTCCTGGGCCCGGCCCAGGATGGACTCGTTCATCATATCCCCCACCGTCAGATCAAAGAGGGTCATAATGTCAATGCTATACATCGGTGCGCATCCCCTCGATCAGGCGGACCTTGATATAGCCCGACTCCACATTGGTCTCCGCCAGGAATTCGTCCACGGCGGGGATCATGTACTCGTGCTCCCCCTTGACCACGTAAACCTCATGGGCGGGCGGGGTGAGCACGTCGGCCACCACCCCCAGCTTTTCGCCGGAATCGGCGTCGATGACCTCCAGGCCTATCAGGTCGGCGATAAAGTGACGCCCTTCGGGGAGCACCACGTTGGTGCGGTCGATAAACACGGTCTTGCCCTTCAGGGCCATGGCCCCGTTGACGTCATTTACCCCATCCAGGGTGGCCAGCACGTTGCCCTTGTGGACCCGGGCGGCGCGCACCTTGACCGGCTTTCCGTCCAGATAGAGGGTGTCAAACTGGCAGAGAAACTCCGGGGTGTCGCACCAGGGGACGATTTTCACCTCGCCCTGGATGCCGTGGGTGTTGACGATCTGTCCGGCCTCTAAAAACTGGTTTTTCATGCTTTCCTAACCTCCTGCGGCCTGGATTCGGTGCAAAAAGCGGCGGGGTAGCTACCCCGCCGCTTTTCAGTCGACGATCTCGACGGAGACCTTGGTGCCCTGGCGCTGGGCCACGGAGCGCATCAGCGTGCGGATCTCCTTGGCGATGCGACCCTGGCGGCCGATCACCTTGCCCATGTCCTCGGGGGCCACCCGAAGCTCCAGGACGGTCTCACTCTCGCCGGCGTGCTCGGTAACCACCACGGAGTCGGGATGGTCCACCAGGCTGCGGGCGATGTAGGTGAGCAGTTCCTTCATGCCAGCCTGACCTCCAAGTTAGATGGCGCCAGCTTTTTTCAGCAGAGCCTTCACGGTCTCGGTGGGCTGAGCGCCGGTCTTGATCCAGGCCTGGGCGCGCTCGGCGTCCACCTTGATCTCGGCGGGCTGGGTCAGCGGGTTGTAGGTGCCGATCTCCTCGATGAAGCGGCCGTCACGGGGATAGCGGGAGTCCGCCACCACGATGCGGTAGAAAGGAGACTTCTTAGCGCCCATACGACGCAGTCTGATCTTAACCATTGTATCTTCACCTCCATGTAAGTTTCAAACATCTATGGAAACGCGGCACGCCGCGCTTACCAACGCTTAAAAGGGCAGGCCGGGCAGCTTGCCGAAGCCCCCGAACTTTCCCATCCGGCCAAGCTTTTTCATATTCTTGCCGGAGAACTGCTTGCTCATCTGCTGCATCAGCTCGAACTGCTTGAGCAGACGGTTGATGTCCACCACCTGGGTGCCGGAGCCGGCGGCGATGCGCTTTTTCCGGCTGTTGTTCAGCAGGGAGGGGTCCTCCCGCTCGGCGGGGGTCATGGACAGGATGATGGCCTCGGTGCGGGCCAGGGCGGACTCGTCCACCATGGCGCCCTCCAGGGCCTTGCTGTTGACGCCGGGAAGCATCCCGGCGATGTCGGACAGAGAGCCCATGCTCTTGACCTGCACCAGCTGGTCATAGAAGTCTGCCAGGGTGAATTTGTTCTTGCGCAGCTTCTGCTCCAGCTCGGCGGCCTTCTTGGCGTCAAAGCTCTGCTGAGCCTTTTCGATCAGGGAGAGCACGTCGCCCATGCCCAGGATCCGGGAGGCCATCCGGTCGGGGTAGAACAGGTCCACCTGGTCCAGCTTCTCGCCCTGGCCCACAAACTTGATGGGCTTGCCGGTGACCGCCTTGATGGACAGGGCCGCGCCGCCCCGGGCGTCGCCGTCCAGCTTGGTGAGCATCACGCCGGTGATGTCCAGGGCCTCGTCAAAGGCCTTGGCGGCGTTCACCGCGTCCTGGCCGATCATGGCGTCCACAATGAGCAGAATCTCAGTGGGCTCGATGGCCGCCTTCATCTGCTTGAGCTGATCCATCAGCTCCTCGTCCACGTGGAGCCGGCCGGCGGTGTCGATGAATACCATGTCGTTGCCGTGCTTTTTGGCGTGCTCAATGCCCGCCCTGGCGATGTCGATGGGGTCAATCTGACCCATCTGGAACACCGGAACGTCCACCTGGGAACCCACCACCTCCAGCTGGGTGATGGCGGCGGGGCGGAAGGTGTCGCAGGCCACCAGCAGGGGCCGCTTGCCCTGCTTTTTGAAAAAGCCCGCCAGCTTGGCGCCGTTGGTGGTCTTGCCCGCGCCGTTGAGGCCGCACAGCATGATCACCGTGGGGGGCTTGGGGGAGATGGTCAGCTTGCTGTTCTCCCCGCCCATCAGGTTGGTGAGCTCCTCGTTGACGATCTTCACGATCATCTGGGCGGGCGTCAGGCTCTCCAGCACGTCGGAGCCCACGGCCCGCTCGGTGACGGAGGCGACAAACTGCTTGACCACCTTGAAGTTTACGTCGGCCTCCAGCAGGGCCATGCGGATCTCCTTCATGGCCTCCTTCACGTCGGCCTCGGAGAGCCGGCCCTTGCCCCGCAGCTTCTTGAACGCGGCGGAGAGCTTTTCGGTCAGTCCTTCAAATGCCATGGGTCACTCCTGTTTCAGCTGAGCCAGCAGCTCCTGGATGCGGTTGCACTGGAGCTCCAGCTCGTTGTCCTGCCACTTCTGATCGTTGCGCTGGAGGATGGCGTTCACAGCCGTCTCCATCTGGGCGAACTGCTCCTGCATTTTGTGGAACCGCCTGATGATGCCGGTCTTGTCCTCCAGCTCGGTGAGCACCGCCTCTGCCCGGACGATCACGTCCCGCACACCCTGACGGGTGATGCCGTAGTTCTCCGCGATCTCCGCCAGAGACAGGTCCTCGTTATAATAGAGGTCGTAGAACTCCTTCTGCCGGTCGGTGAGCATGTCGCCGTAGAAATCGTACAGCAGCGCCATGCGGTACGCCTGGTTTTTCATCCCGCCGCCTCCTTCCTGGCCTCCGGTGGTTCTGTAAAGGAAGTAAAGTTTCTGGGCTTTACAACAATGAGGATGATACACGATTTTCCCCCGTTTGTCAAGGAGAATTTTCACCGGAACAACAGGTGCATATTTTGCCGGGATTGGCAGAGACTATGGGCGATTACCAAATAAGGAGGTCATCCATTTGAAACACCGTATCCTGACTGTGGCGGTGGCGGCGGCCCTGGTCCTGGCCGCCGCGCCGTCCGCCTCGGCCTTTTTCTTTGACGGCGGGGAGGAGGTCCCCGTGGCCTACGACCTGGCCAAAAACGGACCGGCCGGGGAGACCCTCTCCTTTACCACGTCCGATTTCCACACCGACGGCGGCGAGCTGGACGCCATTGTGCTCTCCGCCCTGCCTGACAGCCAGGCGGGCACCCTGACCCTGGGGGGCCAGCTGCTGCGGGTGGGGGACGTGATCTCCATGAACGCGGTGGACGGCCTGCGCTACACCCCCAAGGACCAGACCGCCGCCTCCACCGCCCAGTTCAAGTTCCTGCCGGTGTTTTCCAACGGCACCAGCGGAGCGGAGCTGTCGGCCGACCTCTACCTGCTGGCCGAGGAGAACAGCGCGCCGGTGGCCCGGGACCTGGAGCTGACCACCTATAAAAATGTGGCCGTCACCGAGCGGTTCGACGGGGTGGACCCGGAGGGAGACCTTTTGACCTACCATGTGGTGAAAAAGCCCGCCCGGGGGGCGGTGACCATCCAGGAGGACGGTACCTTCGTCTATACCCCCTATGAGAACAAGACCGGAAAGGATACTTTCACCTACGTGGCGGTGGACGCGGTTGGCAATTCCTCCGACCCGGCCACAGTGAAGGTGAAGATTGAGAAGCCGGACACCAAGGTGACCTATTCCGACCTGGACGGCCACCCCGCTCAGAAGGCCGCCATCCGCCTGGCGGAGGAGGACATCTTTGTGGGGGAGTGCATGAACGGGGCCTACTTCTTCCAGCCTGACGCCACTGTGACCCGCAGCCAGTTTGTCACCATGGTGATGAACACCGTGGGCATGGATGCCCTGGAGGGGGTGGAGCGCACCGGCTTTGCCGACGACGACGCCATCGAGACCTGGGCCAAGCCCTATGTGTCCTCCGCCCTGAAAAGCGGCCTGATCCAGGGCAGCCGGAACGAGGCGGGCCAGGTGGTGTTCCAGGGGGACGGCGCCGTGACCACGGCGGAGGCGGCGGTGCTGCTGGACCGGGCTCTCCAGGTCACCGACGTGGACGCCCAGACCTTTGCCGACGGCGACGCCCCGGCCTGGGCCGCCCAGTCCGCCGCCAACCTGACCACCTGCGGCGTGCTGGAGAGCGGAGACAGCCTGGGGACCCAGCTGACCCGGGGGGAGGCCGCCCAGCTGCTGTGCGCTTCCCTGGAGCTGCTGGACAGCCGGGACACCGGCTGGTTCTGATCCGGAGGACCGGGCCCTTGAGGCCCGGTCCTTTTTTGAAGGGCACAGACTAAAAAAAGGGAATAACAGTTGAGCAAAATAAGAAAATGTGGTATAATATCACGCTAGCGCATATGATACTGGAGAGCCTATTTCTCTCTGACGAGGTGTGAATATGAAGATCGTTGTGTTGGCCGGCGGCCTTTCCCCGGAGCGAAACGTGTCCCTTTCCACTGGCGCCATGGTGACCGAAGCCCTGCGGGGGCTGGGCCACCGGGCGGGACTGGTGGACCTGTTTTTCGGAGCGGAGGAGGCGAACGAGGGCTTTTTCGACGCCCCAGTGCCCGAATCCTTTCAAAAGGTAAGCCGGGAAGCCCCCGACCTGGAGCAGGTGCGCGCCAGCCGCCTGGGGGACAGCCGGAGCATGTTCGGCCCCCACGTGCTGGAGCTGTGCCAGATGGCGGACCTGGCGTTCCTGGCCCTCCACGGTACCTGCGGCGAGGACGGCAAGGTCCAGGCCACTCTGGAGCTGATGGGGATTCCCTATACCGGGGCGGGCTACCTGGGCAGCGCCATCGCCATGGATAAGGACCTGACCAAGCGGCTGGTGGCCGACGTGGTGAGCACCCCCGGCTGGAAGACGGTGGAGTACAAGGCGGAGGACATCGACGGCCTGGTGGAGAACGCCCGGCTGCCCCTGGTGGTCAAGCCGGTGGCCAGCGGCTCCTCCATCGGCGTGTCCATCGCCTATACCGCCGACGAGCTGCGGAAAGCCCTTGTGGACGGCCTGGAGCTGGGCGGCCGCACGGTGCTGGAGGAGTACATCAAGGGCCGGGAGATCCAGGTGGGCATTCTGGAGGACAAGGCCCTGCCCTCCATTGAGATCATCCCCAAGGAGGGCTTTTACGACTACGCCAACAAGTACCAGCCCGGCGCGGCTCTGGAGGTGTGTCCGGCGGAGATCCCCGCCCAGACCGAGGAGAAGCTGCGCGCCGCCGCCCTGCGGGTGTATGAGACCCTGGGGCTGAGCGTGTACTCCCGGGCGGACTTTATCGTCACCTCCGACGGGGAGCCCTGGTTCCTGGAGATCAACACCCTGCCCGGCATGACGCCCACCAGCCTGCTGCCCCAGGAGGCCGCGGCGGTGGGGATCGACTATCAACAGCTGTGCCAGCGGATTGTGGAGGCCTCTCTGAAGGCCCGCCGGCAGGGAAGATAAGAAGGAGAGAAGCAGAGATGGAGCCCATGACCATACGGGAAATTCTGGAGGCTGTCCACGGCAGCCTGCTGGGAGAATTTGGGGATTTGAACCGCACGGTGGCCCGGGTGGAGACCGACAGCCGCACCATCCACGCCGGCTCCCTGTTCATTCCCCTGTCCGGGGAGCGGTTTGACGGACACGCCTATATCAATTCCGCCCTGGAGGGGGGCGCCGCCGGGTGCTTCACCCAGCGGGAGCGGGAGAGCTATCTGCCCGGGAAGTTTTATATTAAGGTTGATTCTACCCAGAGGGCCCTCCGGGATCTGGCCAAGTACTACAAGGCCAAGTTCCCCATTCCCGTAATCGCCATCACCGGCTCGGTGGGTAAGACCACCACCAAGGACATGGTGGCGGCGGTGCTGGGGGAGAAGTACAACGTGCTCAAGACCGAGGGCAACCTGAACAATGAGATCGGGGTGCCCATGACCCTGCTGCGGCTGAAGCCGGAGCACCAGCTGGCGGTGCTGGAGCTGGGGATGAACCACGCCGGGGAGATCGACTATCTCTCCGCCCTGGTGGAGCCCGACGTGGTGCTGATGACCAACATCGGGGATTCCCACATCGAGCACTTCGGCTCCCGGGAGAAGATCCTGGAGGCCAAGAGCGAGATCTTCCACCACGCCAAGCCGGGAGCCCTGGCTGTCCTCAACGGGGACGACCCCCTGCTGAACACCCTGCCGGGCAAGCTGCCCTTTACCTTCCTGCGGGTGGGGGCGGAGGCCGAGCTGGATTACCGGGCCAGCGACCTGGAAAGCGACGGCAAGAGCCGGCTCACCTGCCGGGTATGTACCCCCAAGGGGGCATTTCCCGTGGAGATCCCCGCCCTGGGGGACCACATGATCTACCCCACCCTGATGGCCGCCGCGGTGGGCGAGCACTTTGGCCTGACGCCCGACGAGATCGCCAGCGGCGTGCTCCATTTCGCCCCCACCAAAATGCGGATGAACATTCTCCACCGCCAGGACAACATCACCATCCTCAACGACACCTACAACGCCAACCCCCAGTCCATGCGGGCGGCGGTGCAGGTGCTGTCCAACGCCAACGGCGAGCACAAGATTGCCGTGCTGGGGGATATGTTTGAGCTGGGGCCTTTGGCCCCCGCCCTCCACGCCGGCATCGGCGAGTATCTGGGCAAGGCGGGCATCCAGTGCCTGGTGGCGGTAGGCGAGCTGGCAAAGCACATCTACACCGCCGCCCAGGAGGCCGGCGTGCCCCAGTGCTTCTACTGTGAGACCAAGGAGCAGGCCAAGCCGGTGCTGGATGAGCTGGTGAAGCCCGACGCCACCATCTTGGTCAAGGCCTCTCGGGGCATGGCGATGGAGGAGCTGGTGGAATACCTGCTGACTATCACCAAAGAGGCATAAAAAGGGGGCCGGTGTCTCCACCGGCCCGCCTTTATCCAAATAGTTTTTGCAGATTCTCCCGGAAGGGCGGGTAGATGACCCCCTTCTCGGTGATGATGCCGGTGACCAGGCTGTGGGGGGTCACGTC
>ERZ1643246.3038-NODE-3038-length-15015-cov-14.275735_pt1 | contig 15015 bp, 19 predicted proteins | sample MGYA00579265_ERZ1643246 | MGnify/ENA primary metagenome ERZ1643246 (study PRJEB29033, sample SAMEA4952261) | chicken gut metagenome | biome: Broiler Chicken; feature: Gastrointestinal Tract; material: Caecum | place: Ireland | collected 2018 | study: Broiler... | reverse complement strand
TTTGACAGTAGAAGCCTTGATAAAGCAATTCAGCAGATAAGACAATATCAGAATAGTTTAAATGATAAATGCACTGAATTTGTTCGCAGATTGGCCGAGGTTGGCATTCCTGTCATTGACGAGAATATAGCAGCGGCACAGGGGGATTCGGATAAGGGGCATAACACATACATCAAAATCAAGTCGTTTGGTTCCTATTCACAGGCTGAATTGATTGTGGAATCTAAATCAATTCTCTGGATAGAATTCGGGGCAGGGGTGCATTTTAACGGCCATTTAGGAAGTTCTCCACATCCCAAAGGAAAAGAACTTGGCTATACTATTGGCTCATATGGAAAAGGACAAGGAAAGAATGATTTCTGGTTTTATTATGCGGATTCTGGCGAGGCTGTAATGTCACATGGTACAGAATCTACCATGCCCGTTTATAAAGCTGGATTGGAGATAAAGAAACAGGTATTAAAGATTGCAAAGGAAGTGTTTGGAGGTTAGAGCTATGGAGGTCGATTAAATGCTAACAGTCAAAACGATTGTAGAGAGTACATTCTCTGCGTGGGGTAAAGCAGTAAGCGCAGAAGTCGGGGATAACTACTCGATGGAAAACAGCGCAACAGTAAGCAAACTTCCGTATGCGTCTATGTACTTCCAAGGCATTCCGACAAGCGGAAGCACATTGGAGGGCGGTGAAGCAGCAGTTACCCCATCTGTGCAAATTGATATTTACACCAACGGACAAAGGGCGTTGACAAAAGCCTATGAGATTGACGAGGTAAGCCATTCGGCATTGCTGTCTCTTGGTTATACACGCTCATACGGGCCGGAGCTGATTCAGAATGTAGACCCATCAATCAAACGCCTTACGAGCCGTTATTCGAGGCTTATAGGGCTTGCAGAAACATTGTAGCAACCGGGATAACCCGTTGCAATATAGAAACTATGGTAGGAAGCTGTGAGGCTTCTATTTTTTATGCGGAAAGGAGAGTAGATCATGGACTTTACAGGAGTAGCAAGCGTAATTGGAATCACGGTTATCTGTTATCTGATTGGCATGGTAGCCAAGGCGACAGCGATTGATAACAAGTGGATTCCTGTTATCGTCGGTGTGGCTGGTGCGATTCTTGGCGTAGCCGGAATGTATGTCATTTCAGATTTTCCGGCAACTGATGTTATCAATGCGCTGGCAGTAGGAATTGTTTCTGGGCTTGCGTCCACGGGGGCTGACCAGATTAAGAAAATTTCACAGCAGTAGAAAGGAGCGTGATCCTCTCTATCTCCCGGACGCAGGGTTAGAGCGTCAACCGTATGAACTTGCAGACGGTTAAATTAAAACGATGATTTTAAACTGGTCGATTTAGACAGGTTTTTATTTTGCCGGCTACCGGACAGGTAGTCGCTGACCTCAAAAAATTAGAGGTAGAAAGGAGTTATTATGCCAGCAGCTGCAAAAGCATTCAGTACTATAGGAACAGTACTTAAATATGGAGCGGAATCCGGGTCGCTCACCAAATTGTGTAAAATCAAATCATATCCTGCTCTTGGTGGAGCACCGGAGCAGATTGAAACAACGGACTTGGAAGATACACAGCAGACATTTGTTCCGGGCGTACAGGCGATGGACAATATGGAATTCACCGCCAACTATACTCCGACAGCGTATGAGGCTGTAAAGGCTACAGAAGGCCAGGAGGGATATTACTCTCTTGAATTTGGCGACGCTGGAGAAGATGGTATTTTTGAATGGCAGGGCCAGCACTTCGTGTACGTAAACGAAGGTGATGTAAACGCTGTTCGAGAAATGACAATCACCGTTTCCCCGTCTACGAATATCACCAAGAAAGCTAAAAGCTACTGAGTAATCATTATTTATAGGGAGGGAATAATATGTTTTCATTTAAAGTTGCAGGAAAAGAATACAAGATAAGATTTGGATACAAAGTTCTATGCTCAACTGACTTGATTGATAGAGTTGCCAATATTTCAAATCACAACGGTGATGAACATCCGATTCAAAACATAATGTCCACAATTGCAGAGCTGCTTCTGGCCGGACTGCAGAAAAACCACGAAGATGAGTTCGGATGGACAACCGAGTCTGAAAAGGAACAAGCGCTCAATAAGGTATATGACCTTCTGGACAACTATGAGGACGAGAGCACTCCTGAGGATTCCCATGACGGATTCACGATGTTTACTATGCTGAATGAAGAACTGATGAAGAATGGTTTTTTATCCAAGACTCAGCAACTCACGGAGGAGGGAATACGCAAAAAGAATGTGGCATCGTTGCCGAAAACTCAGAAGAAAGCCTGAGTTTCAAGGAGAACTTTGAAAAAAAGATACTTCCATTCTTTTTGTCCATTGGAGTTGCAGAAGATAGGATTTACTGGGGAACTCCAAAAGACCTCCAGCCATATGTAGAAGCGTATCGCTTGAGGAAAGTCGAGCGAGATGAAGAAATGTGGGCAGCTGGATATTACAACATGTGTGCTGTTAATACGGCGGTTAGCAAAGCATTATCTGGAAGAAAGTCTCGCGCTAAGTACCCAGAAAAACCATTGCTGAAGATGGAAAATAATGTACACCCGAAAGAAAATAAGTTTTCTGATGCAGAGCGATTTGCAATGTGGTCAATTGCTTATAATGCAAAAAACAAACACTAAATCAAGGCGGATATGAGTAAAATCTATCCGCCTTATTTTTTTATAAAGGCAGGTGAATTAAGTGCCAGATAATATTGACTCTTTACAAATAGAAATATCTGCAAATGCGTCAAAAGCAGAAAAATCACTGAACAAATTAGCAAGTTCTCTAGGAAAGATACAGAGCGCATTGTCCGGGATTGACTCTGGTAGATTTCAGAATCTATCAAGTGGAATTCTACAGTTGTCAAATTCCATGGAACGGTTCTCGTCTAGCGTAAAAACCGCAGATTTTACAAGGATTGCCACCGGACTGAATAAACTATCTTCAGTTAATGTCCAAGGAGTAAGCGACGCTTCCAGAGCGATTAATACACTGACGGCCAATCTGGGAAATCTGGGGACCATAGCCTTTGATTCGCAAGGGATTGCCAATATTGCCAACTCAGTGGCGCAATTAGGCAGAAAAACGGTAACCCAGGCCGCAGACAACATTCCTAAATTAACATCGTCCCTTGGTGGATTGGTTTCTGGGCTAAGCGGAATTAGCAGTTCCAGTATTGATGTTTCTGGATTGTCACAATTGACATCATCTATTACGAAGCTTGGAGGAAAATCAGCCACGGCGGCAGCTGGCGGAAATATTGATAAACTTGCTGAATCCTTAAAAAAGATGATGACTACGCTGTCAACCTCTCCGCGGGTTAGTCAAAATCTAATCCAAATGACGCAAGCGTTGGCGCAATTGGCCTCTACTGGTTCAAAAGCTGGGGCTGCTACTGTAAACCTATCGCGTAGTTTTGGGACTTTACCAACTGCTGCGAATAAGGCGAAAACGAGTTTCAACGGGTTAGCGAGCGCAATCGGAAAGTTCTACGCCACCTATTGGCTTCTCATAAGGGCGCTAGGTTCTTTTAAAAAAGCAATAGATATTTCGTCCGACTTAACTGAAGTTCAGAACGTGGTAGACGTATCGTTCGGAAGCATGTCGGATAAAATGAACGAATTTGCAGATTCTGCATTAGAACTTTACGGTATGTCTGAACTGACTGCGAAACAGATTGGCAGCCGGTTCCAGGCAATGGGCGTATCAATGGGATTTGCCCAGGAAGATATGACAGACATGTCCATTCGTCTTACGCAGTTAGCCGGAGACTTGGCTTCTTTCTACAATATTACGCAGGACGAGGCGGCGACTAAATTACAGTCTATCTTCACTGGAGAAAGTGAACCGCTAAGGTCATTGGGAATCGACCTTGCTCAAACCTCTGTAGAGGCGTGGGCATTGTCGCAAGGGGTAGATGCCGATATGCGGAGCATGACAAACGCTGAAAAAACCATGCTTCGGTATCAATATGTGCTGGCCTCCACTGGACAAGCTACCAATGATTTCCAAAGAACTTCTGATACATGGGCGAATTCCTTGCGGAGGCTGACCGGATCATTCGAACAACTTGGCTCTATTGTTGGCGGAGTTCTTATTAATGCCTTCAAGCCATTTGTTCAAGCGCTAAATAGCGTCATGCAGGCTGTAATTAACTTCGCCCAGGTTGTTTCTGATGCGCTGGGCGCTATTTTCGGATGGGAGTACCAAACTGGCGGAGGAGTTGCGCAAGATTTAGAGATGGGTGCAGCCGCAGCGGAAGATATAGAAAACGCCACTGGCGGAGCTGCCGACAATGCCAAAAAGCTTAAAAGTTACACCCTTGGGATTGACGAACTGAATATTCTGGAGCCTGATGATGGTTCTGGCTCTGGCGGAGGAGGTGGTGGAGCCGGAGGTGCCGGAGGCGGAGCGGGTGCTTCTGGCGGCGAATGGGTTCAGACTGAATCACTGTGGGAGAAATATACCAGTAGCATAGATTCGCTTTATGACTTGGGAGATTATATTGGGAATGCCCTGACTCAAGCAATGAATAGCATTGACTGGGATTCGGTCTATCAGTCTGCCTCAAATTTTGGCTCTGGCCTTGCTTCTTTCTTAAACGGGCTCATTTCTCCTGAATTATTTGGAGCATTAGGAACCACGATAGCTGGGGCATTAAATACAGCCTTGTATGCGCTTAACTCTTTTGGAACAACGTTTGATTGGACGAATTTCGGAGTTTCGATAGCGACCGGCATAAACAATTTCTTCTCTACCTTTAATTTTTCAAATCTTGCAAACACAATTAATGTGTGGGCAAACGGACTTTTGGATGCCTTGATTGCCGGTCTGTCTACAATAAACTGGGAGAACATCGGAACTCAAATAGGAACGTTTTTGAGTGAGATTGACTTCGCTGGAATCGGCGCGAAAATCGGAAAGGCCATATGGGAAGCGATTAATGGCGGAATAACATTGTGGAAATCTGCATTTAATGCAGCACCAGTTGAAACCGCCATAATAACGGCAATCGGAGCGCTAAAATTCTCGGGACTTGGAGCTGCATTAGGAAATGCTATGTTAAAGAACCTTTCGGTCAAAACGATAGTTTCATCTATTGGAAAACTGTTTTCTGGCAACGCTATTTCAACTGTGATAGCCAAAGCGTTTTCTGGAAGTACAATTGTTACCACAATCTCCGCAACGATGGCAGAAACTGGCGCTTCGCTTTCCACTGTTTTATTTAATTTGATTGCGGTTCCTTTAAAAAATTTCATCTTAGTCACAATTCCTGGCGTTATTACAAGTGCAATTTCGTCGCTTGGCGGAATTATTACGGGCGCAATAGGCTCTTTGGCAACCGCGCTGGGAATTAGTGTTACAGCCGCTGGCGCACTTGTTGTAGCCGCGGTAGCTGCAGCGATAGCAGCTGTGGTTGCAGTTGTTTTGAACTGGGATGAAATTAAAAACTTTTTTACAGTAACAATTCCCAATTGGTGGAATGGAACCGTAATGCCATTTTTCCAATCAATACCGCAAGCACTACTAAGTGTATGGGAAAGTGTAAAAGAATATACCATGACAAAATGGAATGAATTGCTGACTTTTTTGTCAACTGTTCCATCAAGCATCGGAAAAATTATAGCAAGCATTATAGAATGGTTTTCTCAATTGCCAAACCAAATCGGATACGCTCTGGGGTATGCTCTTGGAACAATTGTTTCGTGGGTGGTCAATATTGCAACATATCTATCGACCGAGATACCAGAAATAATTTCAAGCGTTGTGGAGTGGTTTTCTGAGTTACCTGGAAGAATTTATGACGCAATTATAACCTTCATAGATAATGTGGTAGATTGGGCTCAATCAACGTATAACACTTTCAATACGTATGTGAACAATATTATCAACAATATTATCAACTGGTTTTCTACATTGCCCTCCAGAATATATAACGCCATTATCACGTTTATTAATAACGTGATTCAATGGGCAACCGAAACTTATACGACGTTTAACCAAAAAATTACAGAAATTATAACCAGCATTGTAGCATGGTTTTCTGAAATGCCCGGAAAAATATATGACACAATCATTAAGTTTGTGGAGAATATATTAAAATGGAAAGATGAAGCAATTAAAACATTTAGGGAATCGGTTAAAGAAATTGTTGATAAAGTTGTTGGATTTTTTGGTGATTTGCCAGACAAGATGTTTAGCATAGGAGAAAATGTTGTTAAAGGATTGTGGAACGGAATTAATGGTACAATTGGATGGTTGAAAGATAAGATAAGTGATTTCTGCGATAGCGTTTTGGAAGGATTTGAAGATGCATTTGATATAGGCTCTCCTTCAAAAGTATTTGCCCAAGAAGGCAGATATTTAATTCAAGGTATACCAATAGGAATCAGCGAAGAAACTCCTGGAACGTTAAAAACAGTTAGAGGGTTTGGTGAAAGGGTAGTTGAGGCGTTATCAAGTACGTTTTCCAATATTCGCCCAGTACAAATATCTACGGCATATCAACCCATAGTGCCGTCATATGCTGGAGCAATATCGGAATATGGAGTTAGCTACGCTGGGACGATAAGCTATACTTCCGATCCAACCATCGAGCAAAATATCGGAAATCTAATTGACACAAAATTAATTCCGGTAATTCAGTCAGCAAATGCAACCAGAGACGAACTCCTTCAGACCATTGCGGATAAAGACACGAATACATATATTGACGGAAGAAAGGTAAACCGCATATTAAATAACCAGCAATCCCGCTCTGGGTATTCCATAAGAAAATAAGATTCAAATTTCAGGCCGCCTTTGCGCGGCCTTTTTCTGTTTATCCCCCATATTATATACCATTTTTACATATAATGTGTTATAATAAACTCAAAACTTATTATGAGGAGGGCGTATTATGGCAGCCAGAAGAAAACTTACATTATCAGAAAAATTAGATAAAATAGAATCTGAAATCATGACATTGGAGGAAGAATTAAAAAAGTTAAAAAAGCAAAAGAGCGAATTAGAGTCAAAGCAGGAACAGGAAGAGTTGAAAGAATTGAGAAAACTTATCCATGAAAGCGGAATGAGCATATCTGAAGTCATGAATGCTTTGACGAAGTAAAAAGGCGCGAAGGAGGAGTATAATATGAGAAAGCTTGGATTGATCATGGCAGTATTAGCGACCACGTGTATTATGAATTTCACAGTATACGCCGGACAATGGCGGCAAGATTCAAAGGGATATTGGTATCAAAATGATGACGGCAGTTACCCGGTAAACCAATGGCAAGAAATCTCAGGCAAACAATACTACTTCGGTGCAGACGGCTACATGCTGGCAGACCTATGTGGAGCTGGTGCTGACCACCATTAACCGGACTTCGGTGCAGACGGCTACATGCTGGCAGACACCACCACGCCCGATGGATATAAGGTTGGACCTGATGGAGCATGGATAGAAACTCCGTTGTTTGATTTTGATATTGATGATAGCCGTATCACGTATACCGGATACAGAACAACAGAAGATTACGAGGGAAATCCTTGCCTAGTCCTGTATTATAATTTTACGAATAAGGACAGCGAGCCGCAATCCGCCGCATTCGCAGACTTCTACATAACGGTGTTCCAAAACGGCGTTGAGTGCGATACTGCTTTTATTTGGGACGACCGTGATGGCGCGATGGATAACTACTCCAAAGACGTTATGCAAGGCACGACAATCAATATTGGCCAAGCCTACGAATTGCAGGATTTGAGCGATGTTACAATTCAGGTTAAGGAATTGTGGAACTGGACGAATCCGGCAACACAGACGGCTACGTTAAAAATCAATTAATATAAATAATTAATATACAATATAAAAACGGAGGACAAACTATGAGTGAACAAAATAAGGAAACCAAAATTTGCAAACATTGCCAAAGTGAAATACCCAAAAAGGCAAAGGTATGCCCAGTATGCCGTAAAAAGCAGGGAATCGGCTGCCTACCTATTATCATTGGAGTAATCGTAATTTTCATTTTAATTGGAGCATTAGGTAGCGGAGGGGATGATAGCGAACCAAGCTTAGCTGAGAGTAGCTCTGCCGAAATTACTGCCGATAATGACGCCGTGGAATCCGCAGAGGCTTCAGAGGAAGTTGAATCTACAGAGTCCGAAACCGAACAAAAAACTACATTCGGCATAGGTGAGACAGCCGAATTAAATGATGTTCAAGTAACTATGCTAAATTATACTGAAACTGATGGATCCGAATTTAACAAGCCAACTGAAGGAAATGTATTTGTGATTGTGGAGTTTGAAATTGCAAATAATTCAGATTCGGAATTGGCCGTAAGCAGCATGTTAAGTTTTGACGCATATGCTGATGATTATGCCTTAAATTATTCCTTGTCTGCTACTATTGAGGCTGAATCTGGCTCACAGCTTGATGGAACAATTGCACCAGGGAAAAAGATGAAAGGAGAAATTGGATACGAGGTTCCGGCAGATTGGAGCAATATAGAGATTCACTTTACTGATAACGTGTGGAGTTCTTCTGATTTTGTTTTTGAGATTAATAAGTAATTTAATGGGCGGGGAAATCCGCCCTATTATTGTAGTTTTCATAAATATTTGGTTGATTTTTGCATAAAATGCATAAACTAAAGGGATATAATAATACTGTCGGAAGCACCCGCAAAAAGTGGGTGCTTTTTCTTTTTGCATAACCGGCCAAAATCTGATTTGGCCGCTGACCTCTAACAGCTAGGAGGTAGATTTCAAATGGCAGCTATTATAACGATAAATGGAAAGGAATTTCCGGCTCCACAAAGAGGGCTTGAATTTATAGTATCGACAAATGTAAACTCTGGAAGAAATGCTAATGGAGAAGTAATCGGACAAGTTGTAGGAAGAAATCAGAACAAGGCCAACAATCTTGTATGGCCTTTTTTAGATGCTCAAACATGGGCTGAAATGTTACAAGAATTTGATGATTTTTTTGTAATAGCCACAATACCAGATATGGTTCATAATACATGGCAAACAATAAAAATGTATCCAGGTGACCGTTCTGCCGAGCCGTACTGGATTGACCCTGTTACAAAACTTCCAACCCATTATATCAACTGCAAAGTCAATATTATTGACTGTGGGGAGCTGAGTTAATTGCAGACAGTAAGCCAAAACTACAAAAACGACATTAAGAAAAAACTTAGGAATCATTCATACATGAGAGTAACAGTTGGAGTTATTAACCAGCAAGCCCAACGAAGCGCTCAAGTAGATGACCAAAGCAATTATCTTTACTTTTCTAATTTTCGGAAGCCGTTTAACAGCTACGCAGCAGAACCCTATTATGCGACTGCAGAGCAGAATTTCTCAAAAGTAAATGGGACAATGTATTTTGCCCCTCCTGTTGGGGGAATAGTTGCGCTGAATCAGGGGATTGTCAGCAAAGAAGTATTAGGATCTGTAACAATTCTATTTGATTACGAATACAATTTGCAGGGTTTGACGATTGACTTTGGAGAGTATTATCCAACTGATTTCAAGATAGAGACAACAGCCGAAACCTATGAAATCACAGGGAATACATCTGGTTCATTTCGATTCGAAGAAGTTATTTTAGGGACTGATTATGTAAAGATTATACCAACTCAAATGGTTAATGGGAACGGGAGACTTCGAGTTATTCAATTTTCGGCTGGTGTTGGACTGTTTTTTGATAATAAGGATATTATATCAAGCACTAAAGACGAGTTCATTTCCCCGCTATCAGAGGAACTTCCTAGCATTACATTAGATTTAACGATTAATAATCGCGACCATAGATTTGATATTGAAAATAATTTGTCATCTGTAAACTTCTTGGAAAATGGGCAAATAGTAACCGCTGAATATGGCTATGAGCTAGACAACGGGACGATTTTCTGGATGGATGGAGCGACGCTTTCACTTGATGAGTGGGACGCTGACGATACGGAAATGAGTTTTACGGCAATCGATAAATACGCTACTATGAACGATACCTTTTATCGTGGCAAATTCCGCCCAGAAGGAATGACTTTATACGACTTGGCAGAAGAAGTTATTTTAGATGCTGGCGTAGACACACGGGATTATGAATTGGATGAATATCTCAAGTCAGTCGTTGTTTATAATCCATTGCCAATGGTTAGCCATGCAGAAGCATTACAATTAATAGCAAATGCTGGTCGCTGCATTCTCTATCAAAATAGAAAAGGACAAATATACATTAAGTCCTCTCTGAGTGCTAGAAGGCTTCCTGAAATGGTAGCAACATCGAATACAGAACACCAATTTTCACAAGTAAATAACATACTATCTGGCGGATCAAAATACCATTATGCGATTGGAAACAAAAATTTCTCAACTGTCAATGCAAGTATGTATTTTCTCCCTGGAAATCAAAGTTTATTAAGAACAGGATTTATTAGTAAATATGCTGCGAATGAATCTGGCGCTTTTTCAGAAAATCCCAGAATAAGGATAGAACTTGAAGCTTCATACAAAAGTTACGGACTAAGAATACAATTTGCCGGAAATCCCCCGGCCAAAATCAAATTTTATTCGTATTTTTCCGATGATTTACTGGAGGAATATGAAGAAAATGTAGGCGTGCTGGATTTTTCGACAGACCATGAATTTCCGGAATTTGATAGGATCGATATTGAAATTACGGAAGGCTATCCAAATAATAATGCATTGATCGATTTCGTTGCATTTGGAGAGGTTACAGATTATTCCCTTACATATGGTACTGAACTTTCAAAAGTGCCAAAAGGAACCTTGACCAGCACTACTAAGAATTTGAGACAGTATATTACAACTTATTCAGAAAGCCAAGAAGCAATTAAAGAATTGTATAAGGGCAATATGGATGTGACTGGGCTTGAATCTGTTATAGTCACTGTCTCAAATGCTTCTTATTCTTATAGCGCAACTGTTGGAGGTGAATCTGCTTCTATTGTGGATTCTGGCGCATATTTTGTTGAAATTAAAATTCCAACAGGAAAAACAGGTGCATGTGAAATTATCGTTAACGGAAAGGAATATTTAGTTAGTCAGAGAACCTATAATTATTCAATCAATCGAGACGGCAGTACAGTAGATTTTGAAAATCCCTTAATCAGTTATGAAGAATTGGCGATAGAAGTTACAAAATGGGAGGGCGATTACTACTACGCCAACAAAGAATACGACATTGAGTATCGCGGAGACCCAAGAATTGATGCAAATGACATAGTGTTTCTTGAAAATAAGGTTGTTTCTAATATGCTTGTAAGAATATTTGAGCACACAATAGGGTTTTCTGGGGGAGCATTGTCCGGTTCGATAACTGCAAGGAGGGATATGTATGTGGACGGAACCGAAAACCAATTGGGCAGCCACAGATTATTTTAATTTATCGGATTACAATCGAATAAAAAATAACATAAATGAACTCTGGGAAATGGCTCAAATCGTTTTCCCAGAGTTTTCTATTTCTCCTATGGGAAATGACATTACGGATTACAACCATGTCTGGGATATTACAGAAATTAACAGGATTGAAAACAACTTAGAAACGATTTTTCAAAACGTCAAATACCAAATATCAATCGGAAATAAGCAGACGTTTTCATATAACGGATTGTTCATTCAGTACCAAGAATTGAATCGAATAGAAAGCGCTACTTTGAATATTTATAACCGATTAAAAAATCAAATTTCAGCAAGGAAAACTCTCGAATTTGAATTGGGAGGTGTACAATTTTGAGTTTAAAAACCGACTATAAAGACGCTGTATTTACCGGAAACAGATTGTACGAAATTGGCTCTTCTGGTGGTGGAAAATCTACTATTACTGATGTTACTGTATACGAAACTGCAGGAGATAAATTTGGGGCAAAAGACATAAACGATACAAATAAAGCGATTAACCGCGCAAACGGGAAAAAGACAGTTACATTAACTGCGACTGGCTGGAGTTCTTCGGCCCCATATACACAATCTGTGGCGGTGTCTGGAATGACTGCAGAGGATTTGCCAATTCCATCATTAGACGTATCGGGGGCAACAAGTGAGGCAAACAAAAGACAACTAAGAAAACAGTATTCGTGGATTGATTATTATGATACGTCTGATGGCTCCATCCAATTTACAGCCAGATTTACAAAACCGACCATGAATTTAACGATTGATTTGAAGGGAGTATAAAATGGCAAGAGGATATATGAGTGGAGTTGGAGGCGGTTCTGGTTCGGATGACTGCACGGCGACTACTGGTGATGTACTGGCTGGAGCAACAGCGATTGTAAAAGGCTCTGACGATGAGCCGGTGCTTGGGACAATGCCAAACCGAGGAGCAGTCAGCCAGGCTCTGAATGCTGGGGGGAGTTATTCAATCCCGCAGGGCTATCATAATGGCTCTGGCAAAGTGACAGCGAATAGCCTTGCGAGCCAAACTGGGGGGACTGCTGTGGCAGCGCACCTATTAAACGGAGAGACCGCCTGGGTGAATGGAAACCGAATTACTGGGGCTATGACGGTTAATAGCCTACTGTCTTTTAGCGTTGCCGTTGTCTCGGGCCGCAGAGTAACGGCAACTTGGAGAAATCCAAATCAGGCGGCAGGGAAGCCCTACAGCGGGGTATACATCAAGTATAGTACAAATGGATATCCCGGAACTGGGGGAACGCAAATCTATAAAGGTCCCGGCAGCAACACATCGAGCGGCGGCACCTCTACGGCAACATTTGATTTACCTAATTTGGGGACAAGGTACTATCTGAGTATTTACCCCTATGTCACCACCAGCGCCGGAGAATTGCTTGGCGGTGTACTTAATGCTCAGGTAACAACAGGCAACACAATCACCAATACATACACTTCCTCCACCACAGTTTCCGTCCCCACAGGATATACGTTTGCAGACATCTTCTGTGTAGGCGGAGGGGGTGGCGGTTCAAATGGCCGTTCCGCAAGCAGAGACCACTACGGTGGTGGCGGCGGCGCAGGGGGATACACGACAACTGCGAATAATGTAGCCGTATCCGGCGGACAGTCTTTGACTGTAGTGGTGGGCGCTGGAGGTTCTGCCGGCAATAACGGTTCCGCCTCATCTGTTTCCAGATCCGGAGCTGTCTTATGTTCTGCTAATGGAGGCGCTGGAGGAGAAACCGGCACCAGTTCCGGCGTACAGGATGGCGGTGATGGAGGCTCTGGAGGCGGTGGAGGCGGCGCGAGTGGAAATCCTGGATACAGCGGAGGAAACGGCGGCAGCAATGGAGGTAATGGGGCCTCCGCTGCTTCGGCCAGCAATGGAGGCTCAGGTCAGGGAAGAACTACCAGGGCCTGGGGAAGTTCGTCCGGTACGCTATATTCCGGAGGCGGCGGAGGCGGCAGCAACCCGGCTACTACAGCGAAAACCCGGCCAAGCGGAGGTTCTGGCGGGGGCGGCGCCGGTGGAGCAAGAGATGAATCCGGAAACGCTCAGCGAAACGGAATCGCCGGAACGGCAAATACCGGAGGCGGTGGAGGCGGCGGCGCCGGCGCGCAATATAGCGGCAGTAATCCGATTGGTTCTGGCGCTGCCGGCGGTTCCGGCATTGTATTGATACGATTCCATTAAGGAGGTTATTATGATTGTACATCAGGTTTATGCGATAATTGACACGGCTGGAAACGTACAAAATGTGATGGTCTGTGACAACTATGAGGAGGCTAATGTAATTGCGCGCTGCGCGTATGGAGATGAGGCTGTGGCAGTGGATTGTCTGCAATACCCCTGTCAGCCCGGTGATAAATATCATGATGGCAGATTTTGGCGTGCGGGAGAGGACGGGCAAGAGACAGAGCTCATCTATGTTCCTACTCAGGAACAGCAGGTAGCTGCCTTGGAGGCAGAAAATCGTGACCTGACTTTGGCATTGGCGGAAATGATCGGAGGTGGTACGTATGCTGAGTAACATCCAGAAGAATATTATTCTGCGTGCCGTAGAAATTAGGCGTAAGACCGGGGAAGAGTTGGAAACTATTCTGGAAAGCTATCCCAAACTTACGGCTGAGGACAGGGCCGAGCTTTTGGCGGCCTATAACACACAGTAAAGGAGACATGCATAAATACAGAGTATATCAGCCTGGCAATAGCTATCCTGGGCTTCCTGGCGTCGGTATTTTATAGCAACCGGAACAGCCAAAGACAGGACACCAATGAGCGGGTGGAGCAGGCAAAGGAGACAGAGCGGATTGTGACCAAGCTGGATGGAATCTCTGCCGATGTGCGGGATACCGCCAGGGCCGTAGACAAGCTGCGAGAGGAAATCGCTCAGCACAGCGACCGAATCACCAAGGTGGAGCAGTCTGCAAAGTCGGCCCACCATAGGATTGATGAGATTATTAAGCTGCATAACCGGTGCTGTGGCATTGGGCAGCAGTACAGAGAGGAGGGAGACAATGTTTAAAAATTGCGTATTTAAGGTAGATGTAAACACCCGGAAATGGGTCAAGGCAGCTGCTGTCCGGGCAGTCAAGACGATGGCCCAGACCTTCGTGGCGACCATCGGAACCGCCGCTGTTATGGGAGACGTCAACTGGCAGATGGTAGCGTCTGCCTCAGCGCTGGCGGGAATCCTGTCAGTCGCTACATCCATCGCTGGCATTCCGGAGGTAACTGCGGGCTAAAGGAGGTGATCCGATTATCTCCCGGGCCGGCCAGGGTCAGAGCCGGTAAAATGAAGAATAAACTTATTATTAGAGAGGAGATTAGTTATGAGTAAAAACAATACTATTGGAATGGGAAGAGATAAGAGAACTGATGATCAGAGAGCAAATGATGCAGCACAGACCAAGCAGCCTCATGGAGCAGGAGATACACATTATGTGACTACAGGACCGGCTACAGGAATCAGTGATTCTAGAGCCAAAGACGTTGCTGATCTTGGCGCAGTCTTTGATGACGAAACCGTAAAAGAGTAAACTATCACAGCCCCAAGGAAACTTGGGGCATTTTTTGTT
>ERZ1643246.3037-NODE-3037-length-15017-cov-20.166070_pt1 | contig 15017 bp, 21 predicted proteins | sample MGYA00579265_ERZ1643246 | MGnify/ENA primary metagenome ERZ1643246 (study PRJEB29033, sample SAMEA4952261) | chicken gut metagenome | biome: Broiler Chicken; feature: Gastrointestinal Tract; material: Caecum | place: Ireland | collected 2018 | study: Broiler... | reverse complement strand
GGTTGCAATGTGTTCAAAATTTTGCTATAATAGAGATGTAAAGAAAGAGAGGAGATACATAAAATGAATAAGACAAAGGAGAATGCTAATATGAAAATCATTGTAAGAGGAATCAGCGAAGAAACAATTAAGGCAGAAGTTAAAGCGATCATCCGCGAGTATTGCGAGCGTGAAAACGTCTATGCAAAAGCCGACCTTTCAAACAAAGGAAACTTGAAAGGTGTTAATATCTATCCGGCCGGCTCAAAGGCGCTTATAGGTTATGTTTCATATCATGTTGTTTCAGGAAAACCGACAAGCTACGCAGTTATCAATCGCCGCCGACCTGTGAAGGTATACGCATTAAAGGAAGGAGCTGATGAATAATGAAAAACACAACACTTTTGAACAAGTTATTAAGAATCGAACAAAAGGGGTCGGTTAACCTGGACCCCGATTTTTTAGCTCTATTAGCTGAGGTAAAACAAGAGGTGTACAATGAGGAAAAGGCCTTTTCCAGCGATCAGAAAAGAGCGTCAAAAAAAGCGCTTTCTTTTTTAACAAAGATAAAAAGGCAAAACGTACACCCGTTCCTGGCGTATTGCGATTTTCAGGAAGTAAACGGTTTAAAAAAACAAGTATTTACAGACACTTATATCTTGTTTGCTTTAAACACTTATTACAAATTGCCTACCGTGGAGGACTTCAAAAAAGAGATGAGAAACGAAAACCTGACATATCCGCAAGTTGCTTCACTGATTCCAAATGAAAACGGCTTTATTTTAGAAAACGCCAAAGAAAAGATGGAAGATATTTTGAAAAAGATCAAAAGCAAACAATACGAAAAAGAAATACCTTTTGATTCATTCCACACGGTGTCATATGATGTATGTTTCAACGTAGATAAATTAAAAACGATCATTGAAATATTGGGAACATCCGACCTTGAAATAAACATCTACGGGCAGGACAAGCCTATAAAGCTGTCTGATAAAAAAACAGGTAATGAAGCTATTCTTTTTCCGGTCATCCGAAAGCAATAGAGACCGCAACAGCAGTATATTTGAATTAAACATCAAAGAGCCATCTAGTATTTAATACTAGATGTTACAGAGGTGATAACGAGATGAAGAACAACTTTATAAAACTGGTTGAAAACATCCTGAACACTTCAAAGGGAAGCAACGTTATTTGCTTCCATGACTATGTGACAGGAAACCGGACTTTTACCACGGTTCATGAGATCCGCTCGAATAGAGAGCAGTATATCATTACAATGGTTGAAGCAGATGGAGAGGGGGGTGACATTCCATGGTTACATCCAGAGGAGCATGTGGAAGTGATCGGCTTTCATTTAAGGAAGTGGAACGCCGATTGCGATTTTATGGACGAACGATCGTAAGCGAGCGCTATAAAAATTACATGGCTTGCATTAAGTGGATCGAAAAACGCAATAATGTTCGGTACTTTAGAGTTGAAACAGAAGTAAATAGAATTGATGTTGCAGGAAGAGCCCATAAAGTGTTTTCACACTGGGTAATTGAACTTTGCGTATAAATTTTTAAAATCACATCATAATCACATAATTATGTGTTATGATATACACAGAAAGGGGGTTAAGGTAATGCGAGGAGTTACGAGAAAGGTGCCGTTTACAGAGGTCGTTTGTCTTTTAAAAGAAGATGGAAACTTAACTGAACGCACTTTTGTTTATGAAGGCGAAGCATTGACCGATGTACAGGCGCGCAGACGCATCAAAAAGGAAACGCAGGCCGAGGTTATGATTAAAGATGTTGCGGTTCGGTATGTGCGTGCAACCGTATCGATGAGTGCTTTCCTTGCAAACGCTGTAATTGAGGAGTTATGAACATTGTAGAAATGCTTAGATCCATACTGGATGTGCCTACCGATTTTAAAGTGTTTGTGAAGGATGAAAAGATGAAAGCGGCGAAGTTTGTTGCGATTGATGTACAAAAAAGACAGATTATTATTTTTGCAGAAAGAGAGGAAAAATGAAATGGAAGAAAATAAAAATGCTGTTGCTGTAATTACAGAGGAAAACGAGGTTTTACGTGATAAGGATTATGCGGCTATCTGGAGTGGAGAGAGCGCGGCACTGATCGGGCGTGACTTTACAACGTATGCCACTGAAGATTTCCCGGAAATGTTGGAGCGAATGACGGGAGACATTATCAAGTTGCAGGATGCTGTAAATACCACAATTGAGGTTGAAAACATTTACATGGAAAATGTTCAGATGGCGGACAACAAAACAGGTGAATTGAAGGTGTTGCCGCGCATCCTGTTGTTTGCAAAGGATGGTAAGGTTTACAGTTGTGTTTCTGTAACTGCCTTTAATTCACTGACAAAGATCTTCAAGTTTATGCACATGCCACACAAAGGAGATACGTTAAAGCTGATTCCGAAGAAGTCAAGCAACGGTGAGAAACAGTTTTACAGTTTCAAAGTTTTGAACAAATAAGGGGGGTTGACTTATGCGCTGGACGCGCACGCAATCTCAAAAGTTAAAAAGCGCGGTTACAAAGTTTAACCGCATGCGCGGTGTAGAAAAACGAAGAAACCCTCTTGCGGGTGAGTATCTTCCACCTAAAATGAATTTTAAAGAGTTGGAAAAGACACTTGCGAAAGGAACATCGCGTGATTATCGACTGTTTTTGAAACAACTAGAACGTGGAAGCCGTCCCGGGGCGTTAGGCATCGCCCCGGGGGCGGCTTTTGTCACAAAATGGGAGATGCGAGAGGTGGAATTAACGCGCCGCCGCAATTACCAGCGAATGTTAAGACAGGAAAAGAAAGCGAGAGAGAAAGCAAAGCGGTTACGTGGAAAAGCAAGAAAGCGCGCCGAAGTCGAAGCAGAAGCGCTGAGAAGAGCGAGAGTACAGGTGAAACCGGACGTTTCTAAGATGAGCACTGAGGAATTCAACATATATGTAAATGCGATCATGCAGACGAACACGGAAGGTGTCTTAAGAGAGATCCAACAGAATGATAAAGAGCATTACTTACTAGCACTCACAAGAGAGTATGGTGGCGGCCTTTCAAAAGATGATGAATTATATAAGTTGATCGAATCTTTACCCGCTGATATCGTATCAAACGCAACTTTTTATGACGATCTGTTAGACGTGGATGCGGTATATGATGAAGATGATGACGGCGGTAAGATGGAAGCAATTCATGCGCACTGGATCCGTTACTTAGATGATATAGGCTATGAGTATTAAGCGGTATGTGCTGGATACAGAAACCACGATCGAAGAGGAGCCGCGTGTTTGGTCATGGGAAGCGCTGGAGGTGGGAGATGTCGATCATCCGATTCGGGGTATCTCAATAAATGGATTGATCGAGTGGCTAGCAAAAACGCAGAAAGTAGTGTATATTCATAACTTGAAATTTGATGCTAGTTATATCTTATCCTATCTATTTCAGATAGGGTTTGAACACACAGAGGAACGAACATTGAATGCTGGAGAGTTTTCCACACTGATATCTGACACCGGTGTTTATTACGTGATCGATATCCGTTTTGAAAATGGTGTAAAGTGTAGGCTGTTAGACTCGTATAAGATCATCCCGATGAAGGTTGAAGACATGGCGAAAGCATACGGGTTAGAGTTTCGTAAGCTTGAAATTGACTATGCGAAAGAAAGGCCTGTAGGTTATCAGCCTACTGAACATGAATGGGCTTATCAGCACGCAGATGTTGCGATCCTATCATTATCGCTAACGCATATCTTTAATGCCGGATTAAAACGCATCACACAAAGTTCAAACGCCATGACTGATTATATAAACATGACCGGTGGAAAGCTGTTCCGCAAGCGATTCCCTGAACTTTCTATTGAATTAGATCGATATTGCAGAAGCGCTTATTTCGGTGGCTCCACGCAGGTGGGAGAGAGGTTTAAAGGAAGGCTTCTTGGAAATGGTCTTGTGTTTGATATTAACAGTTCGTACCCGTGGGCAATGCGCTATTGTTTGTTGCCGTATGGAGAGCCGGTATATTATGAAGGGAAGTATGTTCCGGATGATCGGTATCATCTGTATATCGCAAGGTTTTCCTGTTGGTTTAAGTTAAAGAAAGATCATATCCCCTGTGTCATGGGAAAGCATATGTCGCGCTTCAAGTACGACAAGTTTTTAACGGATAGCAGGGGAGAGATCGTGGAAATGACACTAACAAGTATCGATATTGCATTGCTGTTCGATCAATACGATGTAAAGTGTGTTACGTGGATAGATGGCTATAAGTTCAAGGGTAGCAAGCAACTATTTAAAGAGTATATCGATAAGTGGTATAAAGAGAAAGAGCAGGCTACAATTACTGGCAATAAACCGATGCGATCGATAGCAAAGGATATGATGAACAAGCTAAGCGGAAAGTTTGGTGTGAAACCAAAGCTGTGGAAAAAAGTGCCATATTATGATGGTCGTATCCGCTATCGACTATCGGATGAAGCGGATGAACCTTCTCATAAAGGGTATGTTCCGGTCATCGCGTTTATTACGGCCTATGGGCGAGATAAGATCATTCGGGGAGCGCAGGCAAATTTTGAACGGTTTGTTTATATGGACACAGACAGTCTGCATCTGCTCGGATGGGAAGATCCGGTAGGTATAGAAATAGACGATGTGAAGTTAGGTGCTTTTAAATGCGAAAACAGGTTTGTGCAGATAAAAGCACTGCACGCCAAGTGCTACATTGAAGAGATCCTTTGTGATGAAAAAGAAAAAGAAAGTTTGATACGAAAAGAGGTGAAGAAAGAGGGGGACTTTAAAAGGTATGAAGATGGATATACCTACACAAAAGTAACTGTGGCTGGATTACCGGCGAATTGTCATGAGCAGGTTACATTTGATAACTTTAAGGTTGGCGCAGTTTACACAGGAAAGCTGCGGCCAGATATGACAAGTAACGGTATTTTATTGAAAGAAACAACCTTTGAAATAAAAGATGTTGATTAAAGGATAAATGTGTGTTACTATAAAGTTACCAAAGCGCGGGTGCTTTGGAGTGAATGGAGACATATATTTATTTGATCGGTTTACAGTTATTTTGCCAAGCGGTTAGTTCCGTGTAACTGTAATTGGGTGGTGGCACACCTCGTGAGATGTTATATGTCTCCCTTTTATTATGATCGATGAAAGTTTATATATCAATTTTAGAGAGATTGATGGCTACAATGTCCCATATAACATCATTTCCACCACGCGCGGATTTGGTAAGACCTACGGAATGAAGAAAAATGTAATAAATCAGTGGGATAAACACAAAAAAAGATTCGCTTATTTATTCCGAAGGCCGGTAAATCTTCAAGAATTAGCAGAGAGCGGAAGCAACCCTTTCTCTGATTTTAACGAAGATAACGGACGATCGATTTACTGGAAAAGACGCGGATTTTTTGAACAGACACATGATGAAGAAAGCAAAAAAGACATAGAAAATCAGATCGGTTATAACTTTATCATCAGTAAATATTCAAGTTATAAGCCAAGTAGTTACCGTGATGTTTCGCGCATATGGTTTGACGAGTGTGTGATAGAGCACGACAGCGAAGAAACCTATTTGACAAAGGAGCCGGATAAGCTACAAAATATTTGTGATACGATCATCCGAAACAGAGATGACGTAAGGGTTTTCCTTACTTGTAACGCCTTGGAAGCATATAACCCATATGCCATAAAGTGGGATCTTCAGATCCCGCGCGATGGTTCCTATATATGGGTATCACCAAACAGAATGTATCTGGTTTATTTCCGAGTTCCGCAGGAATTTATTGAAGCGCGTAAAAATACGCTGTTTGGTAAAGCGGTGAGTGAATTAGATTATGCAAAATTTAGCTTTGGGAATCAATTTGTTAGCGGAAACGATCTATTTATCATAAAAAAGCCGAAAGGTTGCAAGTATATGTTTACGATCAATTCAGAAAGTTATCCGCTCGGTGTATGGACAAACGGTAGATATATTTATATCGATAAGGACTATCAAAGTACCTATCCGATCATTATGAGTGTGTCCATCATGAATCAAACGATCGGCGGGGCGCTGATCGGGACATCTAATAAGATGTTTCAGAGACTAGTGTTATATATGCGAAACGGATTGATTTTTTACGGCGATAGAGATGTTAAAGAAATTTCTCTTGCAATTTTTAAAAAGTATCTGTAATATATAGGTAGAAAGGAGATGTTATTTATGGACGCTAATTTTATTGTTGAGATTTTTCAGAACTTGGGGGTGCCAGTGGCGTGCTTGGTTTTCTGTGGGTGGTTCATCGTTCGACAGGACACGAAGCACCGCGAGGAAGTGGACAAGCTGACAACCACCATCGAAGCGAACACCGAAGCAATCAGCGAGATCAAAACGATGATTCAAACTTTTATGGATTACATGGCAAAAATGAATGTGGGAGGTGAATAAGATGCGAAAGCTGTATGCAGACATTAGTGAACATAACAGCGTAACAAGCTTAAGCGCTTTAGATGGTGTCATGATTCGCGCCGGGTATGGCGATGAAGCAGGCGGCGCGGTCGATAAGAAGCTGGATAAGCATGTAAAACTTGCAGAAAAAGCAGGTATTCCGTATGGCTTTTACTGGTATGGCTACAGTCAGACACCAGAGCAGGCAAAGAGCGAAGCGGCGTTCTGTTTGAAGACGATCAAGAAGTATAAACCGACACTGCCGATCGCTTATGACCTGGAAGATGGTGACGGTTATAAAGCTGCGCATGGTGGGATCCCATCAAAAAACGTAAATACACAGATCGTTATTAACTTCTGCGAAGCGCTGGAAGATGCCGGATATTACGCAATGTACTATGTGAATTATGATTGGTGGGCAAATCGTGTATATAACACAAAACTGATGGATTATGCCCTCTGGCTTGCATTGTGGGGTCGTAATACGAAGCCGGATGTCGCTAGCAACGAATTTATGTGGCAATACACTTCTGACGGAAAGGTGGAAGGCATCAGCGGTCGTGTAGACCTTAACTATTGTTACGTGGATTTTGTGAGCGCAATCAAAGAAAACGGATTAAATGGTTACACCCCTACCGGTTCCGGTGGTGCAAACACAAAGCCAAGTAGCGGAATCGCCGTTGGGGACAAGGTGAAAGTGTTGAAGGCAGTGCAATACGATAACGGTAAATCGTTTGGTGTCTATTACCATACCTATGATGTGATCGAAGTAAAAGGAGATCGCATCGTTATCGGCATCGGAAATACGGTTACTGCAGCCGTTCATCGAAAGAACTTGAAGAAGGTGTAACATGCGATATATTCCAAAAGCTTTGCCGTATAACACATCAAGGTATGATGCAATTACATTCTATGAAAAGGAAAAATACTTGTGCGAACAAGCGTTGAAGGAAGAGCCGGACAATGAATTTTTCAAAGACTGTTTGAACACGATCACGCTATACCTTATGATGTTACAAAAAAGCGATGAAGAGATCGTAAACCGCTTGGAGATATGAGATGCAACCGGGACAAAAGTTAGTTGCGGATGATGGCCATCAGGTATTGCTATTTCCGTTACCGGTGATGAACATCACCCAGACATCCAGCCCATCGAGTTTTTCGCACTGTTGCGGACATCCGTTTGACTGCGTGGGAAATACCACACGGGCCCCTTACTATGCGCCGTGTGATTGCCGCCTGTATTATACGAATGATGCGAGTGTGGGAAATTCCCGAAGCTGGGTAAGTCTTGAGCCGGTGCATACTCCATCCGGGTTAAAGTATGTCAGTTTTCAGTTCACGCACGACAACGCGCCGCCGTATTCAACAATTGGGACGGTGGTTCGTCAAGGGCAACTGATCGGGAGAACAGGAACAGCCGGGTTTGTCACAGGAGATCATGTGCATATCGATCAGGCAAGCGGGCAGGATATACCGATGATATCCAGTGGTATCACCTGTTCCGGCGGCAACCTATGTTATATGTTGTCTGGATCTGAACAACCGTATGATATATTTTATATAAACGGTACAACGATCGTAAACGACATGGGATTAAATTTTCAAGAGTACAGCGGCGGGGTGTCCCCGGGCGGGACACCATCAAAAATGAAATTCATGTATTATTTAAAAAGGAGATGGTAAAATGAGGACAGCATCAGAACATACGGCACGATTAGCCGAACTGCTGGACATCGTAGGAGATGAAAACAGGGAAGCAGTTGAAGCAGTGATGGACGATGTGCGAAACGACTATGAGGAAGCAACAGGCTATTTAGCGAAGTATGGGAATATCACCGATGGAGCCTTTGAAGCAAATGATGATTATGCGACAAACTGGCGCGAAAAGTATGAAGCTGAGAAAGAGCGATATAGAAAGCGTTGGATGGATGGTATCGATGTGGTGGATAAAGCAGAAGAAGCTGATATTGACCCGTCCGGCGCGGATGAAACAAAGATCAGAAGTTATGCGGAACTTCTGGGCCGAGAGGAGGAATAAGAAATGCCAACAATTCCAGCAAAAGCAACACAGGTAAAAGCAACTAATGCTGACTATTTGAACAGTATCCGAACAATGTCAAGTGACTATTACCGTGCGAATGTACCAGATGTGCAGGCGATCGTAAATGATTATGTGCGCATCGGTAGTATGATCGTGGATAATCCGATCTTGAGAAATGAATTTTACACGAACCTGGCAAACCAGTTTGCGTTTATCTTCGGGACATCCAAGGTATTCCGCAGTCGATATGCAGCATATCATAAAGGGGTATTCAGTCTGGGTGAACTGGTAGAGGAATACTTTGTGGAGATCGCAAAGCCGAACCGATACAACCCGGCGATCGCCGAAACAGAGGTGTTCAAGCGCGTAAAAGATGATATTCATAGCGCGATCTATGAAACTAATGTAAAATGCTTCTATAAAAAGACCATTAAGGAACAGGACCTGCGCGCTTGTCTGACGCGAGAAGGTGGAGTGTATGACCTGATCGGCACGATCATTCAGAGCATGAGTAATGGGCGTGAATATGATGATATGAACATCATTAAATATCTGCTTGGTCGTTTGGTTCTGGATGGAAAAATTAAGGTCGTAACGGTTCCGGATGCAACTGCAGAAGAAGCCACGGAAACAACTTCAAAACAGGTTGCAAAGATCATGAAAGAGAACTTTGATAACATGACATTCCCGCGCGCTGACTTCAACTATGCCGGTGTCATTAACTGGAGCGAGCCGGGCTACATGCGATTCATGCTGACAACCAAATTCGGCGCAACCTATGATATCGATGTCTTGTCGGCGGCTTTCCAGCTGAACTATGCGAACTTCATGGGACAGGTCGATAAGGTGGACGATCTCACAAATGTGGACTTTACACGCTTGAATGAGTGTCTGGTAGAAGCTGGGCAGGCACCGGTTGCCGAGTACACCGCAGCGGAAATTACGGCGTTGAAGACGATCGTTGCTTTCAACTTTGACGAAGCATTCATGCAGATATATACACGTCTGATCGAGTGGGGTGAGATGCCAAACCGCGAAGGTCTCTACTGGAACAACTGGCTTCACTTCTGGGGACTGTATGCATCCAGTCCGTTTGCCCCGGCTGTTGCCTATGCAACGCAGAGCGGATCTGTGACCGGTGTTAATATATCACCAACGGCAGTAACGCTTGCGGTAGGCGCATCAATCTATCTGGAAGCAACCGTGGAAGGAACCGGCTTCTTCTCAAAAGATGTCACTTATGAATCTAGTGCGGAAACTGTTACCGTAGACGCAAATGGTCGTGTTCACAATAAATCACTCACATCCGGAACAGCAACGATCACTGTTAAGAGCAAGCAGGATCCGAGCAAAACGGCAACTTGTACGATCACGGGTGCTTCGGTAACCGCATAATGATACAGATCGGCGATGTATCATCGATACAGCCGCAAACAGATGTCGCATTGTTGAAGGGAGTACAGTGTGAATTGATGGAAGACACGCTGTATTTCTCTTCGGCGGCGGCACAATACAACTATTTTTGGGGAAAACGTGACACCACCTTAACATGGTCGCAAAGTACACCCGTGAGCGTCATGAATGGGGTATTGAATGTGAAAGCGAACGCAGATAAAGTGATGGAATGTAACTATCTGATGGTACGCAATCAAAACTTTTCTCCAAGATGGTATTACTGCATCATTACAAAAGTAGATTACCTAAGCCCGAACAGCTGCCAAGTAAGGTTTACCGTGGATGCAGTGCAGACCTACTTTTTCGACTATGAAATCGAAAACGCGTTTATCATCCGCGAGCACGTCTCAGACGATACGATCGGTGCACACACGATTCCCGAGGGTTTAGAAACCGGGGAATATATGATAGACAGTATTGTCACAGCAGGGGCAACATGGTTCAGTGATTTTGTGATTGCTATATACTCTACTTATGATGGAGAGATACAACCGGTGGATGGTGCTATCAGGGATAACATGTATAGTGGTGTTGCACCTCAATTCTTTGAAGCGACAGCAGATGGAGTTTCCGCAGCTAATAGGTTATTACAGACTTTAGTTGAAGATAACAAGAGCGATAGTATTGTCAGCATCTTATGGATACCGAAGGCCTTCAAGGATGGTGTGTCAGCTACGCTAAGCGCAGATAGGCCAACTTCTTTAAATGGTTATACACCACAAAACAATAAGCTATTTACATATCCATATGTAAATTGCGTTTTATCGAATAACAATGGCGTAAATCAAACCCTGATGTTTGAATTATCGGATAATCGAGCGCAAATAAACCTTAGCTACAAAACCGCCATGAGTTGCAATCCATCGATCATATGTATACCGATCAATTATAGAGGACATGACTATGATATTGCTAGTAAGGTCATTCAAACAGGCTTTCCTATGTGTGCCTATGCGATCGATTCATACAAAGCATATCAGGCGATGAACGGCGGGGCGATCGCAACCGGTGTTTCACAGGCGCAAAGCGTTGTAGGAGCAACCGCACAGGGAGCAACAAGCGGCGCGGCAATGGGTGCCGCACTGGGAAGTGTAATACCGGGACTTGGAAATGCCGCTGGTGCCGCTGGCGGCGCGATTCTCGGTGGACTGGCTGGGGCACTTTCTTCACTGGGTCAGGTACAAGGAAAACTGGACATGCCGCTAGTGGCATACGGAACAAGCGGTGGTAATGCCCAGTATCAGGTATTTGATGAATACCCTGAAATAGCAACAATTTGTGCTTACGTTCAGACGATCCGTGCCGAGTATGCGCGCTGCATTGATGATTTCTTTACCATGTATGGATATAAGGTGAATCGACAGGGGATCCCGAGCCGACATGCAAGAGCGAACTTTACTTACACGCAGTGTTCGGATATTCGCATCGGCGGGAACGTACCGCAGGTCTACATGGAGCAGATCGCCGCACGCTATAAGAGCGGGATTCGATTCTGGTCAGACACGGCGAACTATCAGAACTATCGAGTGAACAACAGACCTTTAGGAGAGTGAAATAAATGAATAGATATAAAGAAGCACTTAGAAATTTGGTAAAGAATTCATGTCCAGAAAAAGTATATTGTGATGAATGTAACTTTTCTTGGTTGTGCAACAAAGAAGCAAAAGAGTGGATAGATTCATTACATGAGTTGGTTGAAAAGGAGACACCGAAAATGGTTGATGGCATTCCAAATGGTCATATTCCCATGCACGGAAAATGCCCGAACTGTGGGTGTTTCGTTGTGTACACTTGTGATAGTGCCCGATGTGTTGTGTGTGGGCAAAGGTTAAAGTGGGGCGATGATGAATGAGCACAAACAAATGGAACTATAAGAATCAAAAGCGTTTAAATAACATTTCCTATTTGATGTGGTTCGACTATTTAGCGGCGTTGTGTCAGGCGCGGTTTAAATGGGAATTACCGGATACCGCGAATGAAGAAATGCTGGAGCGGGCAATGTTTAGAAATGCAAAGGCGGTATTCTTTCAGGATGAAGGTTTAGTGACACCAGATTCAGCAGGTATCGTAACGCTCCCATTCATGCAAACATCAAACTTCACGATCTATGGATACCCGAAGGAACTGAAACCGTTCAGTTATTATACCGGGGCACCGAACTATGACTATATTCCTATCTCGGAATGTGTTGTGTGCTTTGCTAACATCGGTAGATATTCCGACTGGACGATCGTAGACTATTATGCAAGCCGGCTTTCCGATGCACAGCGAACGATTGATATCAATCTCGCACAGCAGAAGTCGATTGCCGGGGCGATGGTAGGAAGTGATGCGCAGAAGAAAAGCATGGAAGCTGTTATCAAGCGGATCTCTGAAAATACACCGTTTATCGTTGTAGATAAAGATATGTTCGATATGGCTGCGCTGAATCCATCCAGTAATTCATTTATGGATATTCGCTTTGATGTGCCGTATATCGCAGATAAAGTACAAGTGTATATGCACAACCTTGTGAATGAGTTTCTTACAAAAATCGGTATCGAGAATACAACGCAGGACAAGCGGGAAAGAATGGTTGCGGATGAAACAAATGCAAACATCGGTTCTGTTGAAATGGCGCGAAGGATCGCCATGCGTCCACGCGAAAAAGCGGCGAAAGAGGTATCGGAAAAATGGGGAGTAAACGTCAGTGTGGAATTTAATTCACATCTGAAAACGCTGCTCAATGAAGCGTTTGATATCTTTAATGAGGAAGATGTTGATACGATGGAAACAAGGGGGGTTAAGATCGATGATAAATCATAGCTTACCGCAGTACACGATCACCATTGATTACATTATCAGGGGGTTATTGAACACCGACTTTGAACACACCCTAACCGACAGCGAGATAAAAGAAGCATTACCGCTCATCTTTGATTTTGATTATGGAATCGATAGTCAGTATAAGATGTTTTTTGAGTACAGCTTTATCCGGCATTATCTGTTTCGGGAAATTGCCGTCACTCCACTTGAGCGCTGGAAACAGTATTTACAGGAATTTTGCTTTGCAAACTATAAATATATTGAGGTGGTATGCAAAGCGGCGCAAACAGATTTTAACCCACTAGAAACATTTAGCTACACAGAGGACGGCGTAAGCAATCGAAAGACAAACGAGCAAAGCAACAGCACAGGAAACACAGAGAACGAAACAACCAACACAGGTGCAGGACAAGAAGTAAACAGTGCGTTCCCGCAGGCAACACTGAATGATATGGATTATGCGAGCGGGGCAACACAAACCGAAAACAACGATCACTCACAGTCAAGCGGAACGAACACGATAAACGCAAAGCGGGACACAACAGATGATTACAAAAACCACATCAAGCGAAAAGGGAATCAGGGGATCAGTGTAAGTGAGCTGCTGAAAAGCTTTTATTTGAATGGTTTCCCGCTGATGTCGGCGCTGTATAAGTCGGCTAACTATCTATTTTTCTCGGTATATTAGAAAGAGGGTGAATAACATTGAAAAAAGATAACTTTATATATGACCCTTATATCTCGCCTATTCCTATTAACTGGAACCCTCTAAACAAAATTAGTTTTGAGGACGCGCCGACAGACTATGTACTGCTTGTAAAATTATCAAATAAAGTAAATGAAATAATCGAGCAGCTAAATAGTTACGAGCCTGAAAGCACAGAATATATCGACCAACAAATAAGTGCAGTTTATCAGGCTATGTCAAATATGCGTATATCCCTTGAACAGCTAATTGTGCAAACAGAAACTGCTTGCAAAGTATACACAGATAAGAGTATTGTGGAAGTATTGCAAGCGATAGAAGATCTTTCTAGCATTATTAACGATCGTATGATAAAGTTAAAGGTATCATTGGAAAATGAGTTAAAGTTATCCATAGCGATGTTGCAACAAGAAATGGAGATGTTAAAATCATATATTGATACAGCGCTTGAAAAATATTCGATTACTTGTCATAACCCTATTACAGGAACACAAACAAGTGTGTGTCAAGCTATCAGTGATATATATGAACAACTCAGATACAACGCGATAACGGCTGGAGAATTTGACGAAAGCGGAATAAGCGCAGGAGAATTTGACGCGCTAGGAATTTCCGCCATCGAATTCGACACAAACAGCAAAAGTTATATTTATACAAATATGTGTAAGTGCTTGATGATAGATCCTTACACAGGACTACTATCAAATGTTTCAGAGATAATCGCGAAGATAGTGACAATGTCAAACGCAGGCTTAACCGCTGAGAGGTTTGACGATCTGGAACTTACAGTAAGCACTTTCGATGAAAAACAGGTGACTGCCTTTGAGTTTGACTTCAATGGATCTGTTGCTTTAACTTAAAAGGAGGTATATAAAATGAGTTCAACAAACAAAACAGCGCACTATTCATTATCACAGTACTTAGCCAATGACAAACCGACATACTTAAGCGATTATAACGGTGACATGGCTAAAATTGACGCGGCTATCTATGCGGCAAAGTCCGCAGCAGATACGGCAGAAACAACAGCAAGCGGGCTTGCTCCTACAGTGTCAGAAAACGAAACAAACATCGGTGAACTGCAAACAGATATGAGCCTTGTTAAGACAACGCAGGCAACACAGGGAAATGCCATTGAAAGTTTGCAGGAATTTATGGAACAGGTGTTGGAAGCAACTATTACAGAAACATCTGTTGAGGTTTCATTAGCAGAAGGAAATAACTCAACTATAGTGTTAAACAATCTGAAAATGAAAACATACGACCTGGGAAAATTAAAACTTACTGCCATATATGGTCCGATTGTAATCAAACCAAACGGATCACAAACAGCCGCGCAAGCCTTTACCTTAAAAGCACCTAGTATTATAACAAGGTTAGGGTCTGGAAGGACAGTAAATAGTGTAGGTGTTGTACATTCGGCAACAACAGAGGGCCAAGTATCGTTTGAAATGACAATTGAAAATGATATGATAAGCGCAGCTTATGGTACACTAAATACGCCGACTTCAATCAATAACAGTATTCTGTTTCAATGTTTAATTCTAGGATAAAATAAGCCGCATATTATGCGGCTTTTCTGTCAA
>ERZ1643246.3036-NODE-3036-length-15018-cov-6.882377_pt1 | contig 15018 bp, 16 predicted proteins | sample MGYA00579265_ERZ1643246 | MGnify/ENA primary metagenome ERZ1643246 (study PRJEB29033, sample SAMEA4952261) | chicken gut metagenome | biome: Broiler Chicken; feature: Gastrointestinal Tract; material: Caecum | place: Ireland | collected 2018 | study: Broiler... | reverse complement strand
TACTAATTAAAAATTAGTACACAGAGTGAAAATTTTTAATTTTCACTTTTGTTCTAGAGAAAGAATAAAAATTGAAATAATAAAAAAGAAAAAAATGAAAAAGAAACTAAATAAACAAGAGAAAAGTATAAATGAATAAAAATTACATGTTATTTAATGTAAGAAAGGAAGGCCATGAAATTACAGCAATTAGCAATAATATTTATAATAATAGTAGTACCAATTTCATTGGTAATTTCTGAATATACAAATAATAATATAGAAGTATTGCAAAGGCAGTCAGAATATAATGATATATTACTTAGTTCAACTTATGATGCAATAAGAGCTTTTCAAATGAACACATTAAATAATGGATATTCTACAATCAATGACTCAAAGATAAGAGATATATCAGCAGCAGTAAACTCATTTTATAATAGTTTAGCATCAGCATTAGGAACATCAGGATATACAATTACAGACCTTCAAGGATATATACCAGCACTATTATTTACAATGTATGATGGATATTATATATATGGAAATTACCAAAATGTAGTATCAGTACAAAATGGAAAACAAAATTACTCTACACAAAACATAAATGAACTAAATTCAACAAATGGTATAAAACCATATATATATTATACTTGTGAATATACATCAGGAGCATATTTAGATATAATAGTAAATTATACTTTAGATAATTATATAAGTATAATGGGAACAGACGGGAATAAAAATACAGTAAATAGGGCAGGATATTTAATAAATCCAAGTACAGTTACAGAAATAAATGAACAAAACAAAACATTAAAAGCACATGGAATATTAGTAGAGCCGGAAATCTTAGGTGAATATATAGAAGTAATAGATACAGTAAGAAGAGCATCAGGAACAGGAACAACAATGGTAGCACAAGGAAGTCCAGTATATTACAATTATGTATATTATAACAACCAAAAATATTATATAGATAATAAAACATCAGATGAAAATATAAGTACATATTCAACATATCAAGGAATTAGATTTTTTAGACTAAATAATAATATAAGAACATATTTAAATGAAAATGAAGCAAGAGGATTAGCGCAATTTCTAACAGGAAATGAGAACAATATAAGTAATATATATAATAATTTTGTAAATGGAGATAAAACACTTTTTAGAGATGCAAGTGCATATAGATACTATAAAGAAGCAAAAGAATTTTCAGAATATGTTATAAGCATATTTTCAGGTAGAACTTTAAGTATAGTAACAGATAGCTATAATAATCAAGTAAACTATACAACAACACCAGATGGTAGTAATACGCAGGTGCCAATACATTCAAGAGCATCATATAATCCAAGTGATATATTTGTAATAAATGCAAATAATGATCCAGAAGCAGAAGACTCATTATTTAATGAACATAGAATGGATGTAATAATAAGTTCAATAGAATCAAGCTTAATGAGTATAATAGCAAACTTTAATTTACATCAAAATTCAGGATATGAGTTTGCACTTCCAGTAATGTCAGAAGAAGATTGGTATACAATAACAAATAACATAACCATAGTAACATTTTTGCAAGGGTTACCAGTAAAGAACTTTAAGTACTATAGTAATTATGCTGTAGTTGCAAATACAAAAAATAAAGAGTTTGTATCAAGAGACTCAATACTAATAAGAGATGTAGAAAGTGGCAATGCAAGCGATAGTTCAGGAACATATCATAATCCAAGATGTATGGCATTAAGTGATTCAAACCCTACAAATATAATAGGATATAGTAATATAGACTTTGAACAACAAACAATATTACTTCCAGAAGAGCAGGAAAGTCAAGAAACACAAACACTATACTATTATCCACATTCAGGAGCAGGTGGATATGAGTGTATTATAGGTAAAGAAGACTTGCTGTATACATCAGATAATCTAATGTTAGGAACTCAATATAATATACTTGATGATGATGGGAATATAATAGAAACAAAAAATGTAAATAATAATGTAAGAAAGGCATATATACAAGCATTAGCTAGAGAAAAATATAACTTATATAAAGTAAATAGTTATTTTAATGAATATTAAAATATAAAGTAATATTAAATTATATTAAAAAATTATAAAAATTGGAAAAATATAAATTTCATAAATAAATAAAAAATGGTTATTCTAAATAAGAGAATAATCATTTTTTAAGGAGAAAATATGAAAAAGAAAATTATACCAATTTTATTAATTGTAATATGTATTTTTATGTATATAAATTTATTAGAAATAGAAAGTAAAGCATTTCTGCAAACAGTTAGTAGTAAAAATGCAAGATATGTAAATCCAATAGGAAGAACAATAGGATTAAAACTATATACTAATGGAGTTTTAGTAGTAGGAATGTCAGAAATAGATGGACAAGATGGAAAAAAATATTCTCCATATAAAAATTCTGGAATAAAAGAAGGTGATATGATACAAGAAATAGATGGGCAAGAAATTAGCAATACAGAAATGTTAATGAATATAATAAATAAATGTAATGGAAAAGAAGTTTCTATAAAATATGAGAGAAATGGAGAGTCTATATATACAAGCATTACCCCTATAAAAGGAACAAATGGAAGCTATATGTTAGGATTATGGGTAAGAGATGCTGCAGCTGGAATTGGAACGCTCACATATTATGAGGCTAAAACAGGTAAGTTTGCAGCATTAGGCCATGGAATAACAGATGTAGATACAGGAGAACTATTAAATATTTCAAATGGAGAGTTAGTAACAGCACAAATAGTATCTATTGTAAAAGGAGTAAAAGGAAGAGTTGGTGAGATAAGAGGAATTATAGATAATATGGATAAAATAGGTGAAATTGAAAAAAACACAGAAATAGGTGTTTATGGAAGTGTTTCTAATTTAGAACTAATAAATGAAATAAAAAGAGAAGAAGTGCAAGTGGCAACTAGAAAAGAAATAAAAGAAGGAGATGCTAAAATTATTTGCCAAATTGAGAATGGGAAAGTAGATGAATTTAATATAAAAATAAAAAGGATATATAGAAACTCTAAAGATAATAAAAGTATGTTAATTGAAATAACAGATCAAAGGTTAATAGAAAAAACAGGAGGAATAATACCAGGAATGAGCGGAACACCTATTTTGCAAAATAATAAATTTATAGGAGCTATTACAAATGTTTTACTAAATTCTCCAACAGAAGGATATGCAATATTTGCTGATATGATGATGGAATAAAATACAAACTTTTATTAATATTATTGATAAAATTATATATAGAGTATATAATTATAATATATATAGATGCTAATGTAATGGGGGAAATATGAAGAAAAATCAAAAAGGCATAAGTATTTTATCTATTATTTTATTAATATTTATTATAATAGTAGCTGGAATTATATATACATCAATAGCAAATAATGAACATGAAATGGAACTTGCTTATGAGAATTATTATCAAGAACAAGTATATAATCAAACAAATGAAGCTAAAAGATATTATTATAATCAAATATCTAAACCAGCTCAAATAATGTATGATACTATTTTGATGAATGTAGATATGATAAAAAGCGGAACAGAACCAATTAAATTTCCATCATCTGTTGGAGAAAGTATAAATGAATTGGATTCAACTGATGATAATAATTACTTTCAAACTGCATGGGATGCATTATCTTTGGATAATTTAAATTTCTTCTTTGTTGATACAAAAAAACTAACAGTATCTAGTAAAACTACATCGCTTTTTGGATATAGGTCATATGAATTTACTTTAGAACCAATAGAAGGTTCTACTTATTATAATTCTACTTTTACAAATAGAACTGAAGTAGATACTGCTTTAAAACAAGTAGAAGCTGTAGCAAATAGTATAATATCAGATGCAAAAGGTTCTACTTATACTAAAGTTAAATATATACATGATTGGATAGTTGATAATGTTGAATATGATAATGATAATTTAGAAAATCATGATAATATTTATGGTACATTTATAAATAGGAAAGTGGTATGTGAAGGATATGCAGAAGCTTTTAAATATTTATTAGATAAATTAAATATACCATGTGTTCTTGTATATGGAGATGGATATGATAATAATGGTAATGTAGAGGCACATGCTTGGAATTATGTTAAAATGGAAGATGGAAAGTGGTATGCTGTTGATACAACATGGGATGACCCTATATATGTTGGCAGAAGCGGAATTTTTGCTAGTAGTAGCAGAAAGTATGAATATTTTTTAAAGGGTTCTAATACATTTAATAGAAATCATATAAATGATGGAGATGTATCAGGTACAGGTCAGAATTTTGTTTATCCAGAGTTATCTACAACTGATTATAAAAGATAATTAAATAAAAAAGAAAAAATAAAGAAAGAAGAGATAAAAATAGAGGCTACTTTTTAAGTAGCCTCATAAAATTACTCTTCCGTTTTTATTTCTTATTAATTATTAACAAGCTTTGGACCTATTTGAGTTACTGTACCTGCACCTTGAGTAAGCACAATGTCATTAGGTTTAGCATTTCTTTTTATAAAATCAACTATATCATCAAAATTAGAAATATAGTAAGCAGTTCTTCCCATAGCATCAATTTTATCTACAATATCTTTAGCAGAAACATTATAAGTATCAGATTCTCTTGCAGCATAAATATCTGTAACAATTATGTTGTCAAAATTAGTCAAACTCTTAGCAAATTCATCTAGTAAATTTTTAGTCCTACTATAAGTATGAGGTTGAAAAACAATCCAAGAATGGTTGTATTGCTTTTTCTTTAAAGCATTAGCTACTGCATCTATTTCAGTTGGATGATGTCCATAATCATCATATACTTTTACATTATTAAATTCACCAATATATTCAAACCTTCTATGTGCACCTTTATATTTAAGTAATCCATTTTTTATATCATTTTTGTCAATTCCAAACTCATTGCAAAGAGCAATGCAAGAAAGTGCATTTAATACATTATGCCTTCCAGGTATAGATAATTTCATTGTTTTATAAAAAGAATTGTTGTAATATACATCAAATGATGGATAACCATTTTTATCATAAGATATATTTTTAGCAACAAAATTAGCACTACTTGTATCTAATCCAAATGTTAGACTTTTTGCCTTTGTGTATTTTGATAAATGAATACAATTTTTATCATCTGCGTTATATACAAGTATCCCATCATCAGGTAATAATTTTACATATTTTATAAAAGCATTTTTTATATTATCAATAGAGCCATAATAATCTAAATGGTCATTATCTATATTAAGTATAATTTCAGCTTTAGGGTAGAACTTTAAAAAACTTTCAACATATTCGCATGCTTCTAAAATAAAATAGTCACTGTTTCCAATTCTGTAATTTCCACCAATTGAATCAAGTGCAGCACCTATTTGAATTGTTGGATCTTTGTGTGCTTCTAAAAAACACATTGAAACCATTGATGTTGTAGTAGATTTACCATGAGTTCCAGAAATACATATTGTGTTTCTAAAAGATTTAGTTATTTCTCCTAAAAAATCAGCCCTTTCAATAATTGGAATACCTAATTCATGTGCTCTTAATAATTCTATATCATTTTGCTTTATAGCAGCAGAGTAAACAACCAAATCAGAAGAAGATAACTCTTGTATATTATGTCCAATTGTAACATTAATACCATTAGAAATTAATTTATCTGTTATTTCTGATGAACTTATATCTGAGCCTGATACATTAAATCCCCAGTTTTTTAAGATTTCAGCAATACCACTCATACTGATACCACCAATACCTATCATATATATTTTTTTATAACGCTTTAATTCTTGGAAGTTAGTCAAAAAATCCACTCTCCTTTAATTATATTATATAATACATTTTACTATTATATTACAGGAAGGCAAAAAAAACAATATCTATGGTAACATAAAATTGGAAAAATTTTTTGTAAAAATAAGAAGGAATATTGGATTTATTAGCGAATATATAAAGTAGTATGAAAAAAATATATAAAAATTAACATACTAAAATTTATAACTTTGGAAGGAGATACATATTATGGAAATCACAGACGTAAGATTAAGAAAAGTAAATTCAGAGAACAGATTAAAAGCTGTTGCATCTGTAACATTTGATAACGAATTCGTAGTTCATGAAATCAAAGTTATCAAAAATCCTGAAGGAGTATTATTTATTGCTATGCCTAGCAAAAAGATTAAGAGCACTGGAGAACATAAGGATATAGCACATCCTATAAATCCTGCTACTAGAGAAAAAATCCAAAAAGCTATATTAGAAGTATACAATAATACCCCTGAACCTGAGGCAAGAGAAGAAGCTCCAAGTTCAGAAGAATAATAAATATAACCCCCTAAAAGGGGGTTTTTAAAACTTAAAGCAAGTAGGAGATAAAAATGAATGAAATAAAAGAAGTTTTAAAGAAAGTATGGACTAAAGAAGTAATTTTATATGTAATATTTGGAGTGCTTACTACAGTAATAAATTTAGGTTCATTTTATGTATTAAATAAGTTTTTCAATATAAATGAGAATATAGCTAATGTAATTGCAATAATATTAGCAGTATTATTTGCATATATTACAAATAAAGATTTAGTATTTCATTCAGAAGCAAAAGGTTTCAAAGAAAAATTTAAAGAGTTTGCTAAATTCATATCAGGAAGAATAGTAACAATGATTATAGAATGGGGAGGTTGTGCACTATTATTTTTACTACCAATTCCTAATATGATATCAAAATTGTTTATGACCGTAATAGTAGTTATATTAAACTTTTTTATAAGTAAATTTTTTGCATTTAAGAAAAAGAAAAAATAACAAGTTGATATTTTAGCTAAAATGTAGTATAATATATGATGGATATGGGGATGTAATTGGTTTCGACATTTATTTAGAAATACCTATAGCGAGTAGTGGATGGTTGCTTGGCCCACTATAAAAAAGCAAAACTAAATATAAACGCTAATAAAAAAGAATTAGCTTACGCTGCCTAAGTTGCAGTGTCGTTTTATCCTATAGCCTACTGGTAGGAATAAAGCGTGGGATAAAGTAGGAAACGAAGTTATCTAATCCATTTAGATAATGGGTAAATTAAATGGATATGGGATAAATAGTTTGTATATTTTCTATTTATTCAAGAACAATGAAAATAAACTGCACTCGGAGAAGTAGATATGGAAGAATAAGTGGACGTGAGTTCAACTCTCACCATCTCCACCAATGAAATCTTTTGAGAAAAATAAATATCCACCTGCTAAGCAGATGGATATTTATTTGCATATATGCTAATTGACGTGCTACTTATTAGCATAATTATAATTGTATATATTTTATAATATGTCAAATGAAAAATAATTAAAAATATTAAAAATTCAATTTTACAACAAAAATTTTAAAAAATTATAACGATTGGATTTAAGGAAAAAGCCGGAGTTGAAAAATTATGTAAAATAATATATAATATAATAACTTAAATTTTATTAAACCTTAAATTTTTAGGGTTAGAGGAGGACTAAATGTATTACGAACCAATTACCAATAAGATAAGAGAAAAAACTGATGGCAAAAGAGTTGAATTTATTTATGGCAGACGGAAACCAATTGTAGGGAAAAGATATAGTTGCATAACAATTGTAAAGAAAGAGAATTCTAAAGTACTTAAAGCTAAAAAAATAAGAATAGAAAATGCAAAAAGACTATATGGAAATGTTTGGATTATCAAAAATAGTAATGTAACATATTTGCTTCAAGTAAAAAGTAGTTCAAAAATAAATGTTGGTGTAATATCAAAAATGCCAAAACAAGGTAAAAGGATATTTTATCATAAGGTATGGGGAGATGCCAAAAAATGTATGTGTGAAATTTCAAAAGTAGAAAATTATATCATCATAAATAAAAGCTTAATAGAAATAAAAAGTAATAAGGAGGTATACATTTGTATATTAGTCTAAATTAAAAGGAACAAGCTCTATAATAATTTATAGGGCTTGTTTCCATTATGTGAATTTTTTGTGGTTTTAAATTAATTTAGTTGAAATACAATTTATATTAGTATATAATTTTTAAAAGAAGGAAATAATTACAAAAAATAAATAATAAAAATTAGGAGCAAAAATGAGGATAGAAAAAATATATTTTAAATCCATAGATAATTTAAATCTAATAGGACTTCTTCATAAACCAGAAGAAAATATAGAAGAAACATCAAAAACAGTTTTTATCTCAATACATGGAATTACAAGTAATTGTTTAAAATATAGAGAAGATGTACTTGCAAAAATGTTAACAAAAGAAGGAGTAGCATACTTTGCCTTTAATAATAGGGGACATGATATAATTAATACTTATGATAAAATAACAGATGATGATATGCATTTTTATGGTTCAGGTGCAGAAAACATCTATGATTCATATTTTGATATAAAAGCAGCAATATTGGAAATGAAAAACTTAGGATACAAAAATATAATTTTGCAAGGTCATAGTATGGGATGTACAAAAATAGTGTACACATATAATGAATTCCTAAAGAATAATGAGAAAAATTTAATAGATGATATAAAAGGAATTATATTACTTTCAATGGTAGATGTGCCAACAGCATTAAAGAAAATTTTAGATAAAGACTATAAAAGAGTCATATCATATTTAGAACTTTTAAGGAAAAGAGGAAAAGGAGAAAATTTAGTAATTTTAGATAAATCTACTCCACCTATAAAGCCAAATACAATATTAAACTATGTAGAAAATAATAAAAAAATTGATTTTGCAAACTTTGGTGATAATAGATCATCTTTTAAAGAATTAAATAATATAAAAGTACCACTTTTTATGAGATGGGGAAATGTAAATGAACTTATATTTCAAGAAACAGAAGAATTAGTGTCTTTTATGAATGAAAAAATAAAAAATCCTAATAAAGATATATCATATATAAAAGGTGCTAATCATAACTATACTGGGAAAGAAGAAGAACTTGGAAAAGAAATAATTTCTTGGTACAAAAGGGAGGTAAAAAGTAATGAGAATAACTAAAGTAGAAGCATTAGAAAAAATAGCTAATAGAATAAGAATGGATATAATAACAGAAATATATTATGGAAAATCAGGTCACCCAGGAGGGTCACTTTCAATTGCAGATATTTTAGCAGTACTATATTTTAATGAAATGAATATTAATCCTAATATGCCGGACGATAAAGCAAGAGATAGGTTAGTATTATCAAAAGGACATGCATCAGCTGCAATTTATGCAGCTTTAGCAGAAAAAGGATACATACCAAAAAGTGATTTACTTACATTTAGAAATATAAACAGTAATTTGCAAGGTCATCCAGATATGAATAAAGTACCTGGTATAGATATGACAACAGGTTCTTTAGGACAAGGGCTTTCAGTAGCAAATGGTATGGCTTTAGCATCTAAAATGGATTCTATGGGATATAGAGTATATTGCATATTAGGTGATGGAGAATTAGACGAAGGACAAGTGTGGGAAGCTTGCATGACATCTGTAAAATACTCTTTAGATAATTTATGTGTTATAGTTGACTGTAATGGATTACAATTAACAGGAAGCACTTATGATATAAAAGGAATAAATAGTGAAAATATAGAGCAGAAATTTAGAAGTTTTGGATTTAATACAATAACTATAAATGGAAATGATGTATTTTCTATAATGAATGCTTTAGGAGTAGCAGAAACAGTAAAAGGAAAGCCTACAGCTATAATTGCAAAAACAATAAAAGGAAAAGGTGTATCTTTTATGGAAGGAAAAGAAAAGTGGCATGGAAAAGCACCTAATGATGAAGAATATAAGTTAGCAATAGATGAATTATTAGCTAAAGAAAAACAAATAGATAAAGAAATGGAAGGTGAATAAAATGGATAAAAAAGCTACTAGAGAAAGTTTTGGAGAAGCTTTAGCAGAATTAGGAAAGGAATATAATGATATAGTTGTATTAGATGCAGATTTATATAGTTCTACAAAAACAGATGAATTTAAGAAGTTATTTCCTAATAGGTTTTTCAATTTAGGAATTGCAGAAGCAGACATGATAGGAACAGCAGCAGGATTAGCAAGTGCTGGAAAAATACCTTTTGCATCAAGTTTTGCAGCATTTGTAACAGGAAGAGTATATGACCAAATAAGAGCAAGTATTGCATATCCAAAATTAAATGTAAAGATATGTGGTACACATGCAGGCATTACTGTAGGAGAAGATGGAGCAACACATCAAATGATAGAAGATATTAACCTTATGAGAGGACTTCCTAATATGTTAGTAATGTCTACATCAGATGATATTCAAACAAAATGGGCTGTAAAAGAAATATCTAAATATAAAGGACCTGTATATTTAAGACTTTCAAGATATAAAGTAGAAGACATATATGATGAAAAAGCAAAGTTTGAGATAGGAAAAGCTATTCAAATAGGAGATGGAACAGATGCTAGTATAATAGCTACAGGAATAACTGTTAATGAAGCAATAAAAGCAAAAGAAGAATTAAAAGAAAAAGGCATAAATGTTAGAGTAATTGATATGCATACAATAAAACCTATAGATAAAGATATGATAATAAAATGTGCTAAAGAAACAGAGAGAATAATTACTGTAGAAGATCACAATGTAATTGGAGGACTAGGAAGTAGCGTATGTGAAGTATTAGTAGAGAATTATCCTAAAAAAGTAACAAGAATGGGTATAGAAGATATTTTTGGAAGGTCTGGAAAAGCAGAGGATTTAATAAAATATTATGGAATAGATAAAGACTCTATAATAGAGGAAATCGTGGGAATCAAAAGATAACCCACGATTTCCTCTAAATGTTAAATACCAAGTAAAGGTATATAACGACTAAGATTACACTAAATGAAGAATTAGCCATACCAAATGCCATATCAACAAATATGCTTAATGAGATAAAACCAACTATGCACATTGCAAATGTAAAAAAACCTTTTAAGCGATTCATTGATATATTTACAATAAAAGTAATCAATACCAAAATCAGTTCTAACCAGATAAACCACATAGGATAAAGATTGGTATTAAAGAAAGTTCCTATTATGTGATATACAAGATGTCCAATTAAAACTAACTTCAGTGGTAGAAATCCACTTAGGTCAATCTTATTAAATTTAGATAATAAAAAAATTAGTAATGTTAGGACAATTGAAAATCCCCATAATAGATGACTTTGGAGTAAGCTACCTAAAAAAGTGTGAACGATTGCCATAATTATCTAGCCCCTTTTACTTGATATTTATTTTTCAAAGTACTGTATACTTTTATTATACCACAAAACTTAACATAATGCAAAAAAGTAAAAAGATAAAAAATAAAAATTAAATAAAAAACAAAAAAAGTATTGCTAAAAGGAAGTTTTTAGTATATGATAAATTAAAGTGTAAATAATATACACATAATAGTTTGAAAGGAGAAAAATAATGGACGAGAACAATAATGAAGAATTAGATAATGTTATAACATTAAAAGATGAAGAGGGAAATGATGTTAATTTTGAATTTTTAGATTTAATAGAATATGAAGGAGAAGAATATGTAATATTACTTCCAATGCAAGAAGTAGAAGAAGATGCAGAACCAGATGAAGTTGTTATATTACAAATAGAAAAAAATGGAGAAAATGCAAATAGTGATGAAGAAACATATATAAGTGTTGAAGATGAAAATGTATTAAATGCAGTATTTGAAATATTTAAAGATAAATTTAAAGATGAATTTAATTTTGTAGATTAATTTAAATAAAGCCTTTTGGAAAAAATAATGGCCAAAGGGTTTTATATATGTGAGGGGGGAAAAAATTATGAGAACTTTTGCAAACTGGATGATAGCAATGTTTATGATACTTTATTGGATTTTTAGAGTTGTAGTTGCATATATGGCTGCTAATTATTCTGAGTTTTTTGTACAGCCTATTAACTTAACAATAGAAATTATACTTCTATTTGTTACAGTTATTTGTATAGCATTAGTATTTAAAAGAAAATTAATTGGTGGAATAATATATTTTCTTTCATATTTTGCATACTTTGGTGTAGATTTATTTAAATCAGTAATGCCAATCTTTCAAGGTGAAGAAGCACAAATAACAAATATAATGGGGGCATTTACTTCATTAATTGCAATTATATTAGCTTTTGCAGTATTAATGGATTTAGTTGTTGATAAAGGAAGAAAACCAAAAGATAAAAAAACAGATTGGTTTTACACTAATAAAGACTATGATAGACAGTTTGATGATAGAGCAGATAGAAATAATTATAAGACTTTGTAAGATTATAAATATAAAAAATAAATAATAACAAGAATAAAAACAGCATTATTAATAGTGTTGTTTTTATTTGTATTAAAAGCATTATAAATAAAAACCATGTCGACAATTTAGGAATTTTATGCTAAAATATAAAGGTAAGATAAATTTTTTGGGAAAAAAAGAAAAATGTTTCAAAATTAACATTTTATTAAAATAGATTATTACATATTTAAATTTAAAATAGTAAAGAATGTAAGATATGTCAAAAGATTTGATTATTAGAAGTTCTGCTGAAGAATTTATTACATTTAATGTACAAGAAAAAGATAAAGGTATTCAAGTACGTTATGAAAATGAAACTTTATGGATGACGCAAAAAGCTATGGCTGAATTATTTGATTGTAGTACTGATAATATTTCTTTACATCTAAAAAATATTTTTAAAGAAAATGAATTAGATATTAATTCAGTTACCGAGGAATTCTCGGCAACTGCTTCTGATGGAAAAAAATATAAAATGAAGTTCTATAACTTAGATGCAATAATTTCAGTTGGCTATAGAGTAAATTCTAAGAGAGCAACACAGTTTAGAAGATGAGCAACCAAGATTGATAAATTTTTATTATCAGATGATAGGGATATATTAAAAGATGCAGGAAAAATATCATATGAAATAGCTTGTGATAAAGCTATTTGCGAGTTTGAAAAATATAGAGTAAAACAAGATAAATTATATAAATCAGATTTTGATTTATTGCTAAAAGAAGTAGAAAAGCAGGAGAGTGAAAATAATGAATGAAAGTACAAAAATAAATTGGTATCCAGGACATATGGCTAAAACAAAAAAGCAAATAATAGAAGATTTAAAACTAATAGATGTAGTAATAGAAATATTAGATGCAAGAATCCCTATATCTAGTAGAAATCCAGATTTAGAAAGTTTAATAGAAAATAAAGAAAGAATAATTATATTAAATAAAGTAGATTTAGCAGATGAATATGAGACAAAAGAATGGATTAATTTATACAAGAAGAAAGGCGTTACAGCAATTGCAGTAAATTCAAATAATGGAAATGGTATAGCAGAAGTAATAAAAAATATAAAAAATGAATATGAAAAGATAAAAGAAAAATATATAAAAAAGGGTAGAATAGGGAAAACAATAAAAGTAATGGTAATAGGTATACCTAATGTTGGTAAATCTAGCTTCATAAATAAAATATCTAAAAGAAATGCTCAAGAAGTAGGTAATAAACCAGGTGTTACTAAACAAAAAAAATGGATAAAGTTAGATGAAGGAATAGAACTTATGGATACACCAGGTATGCTTTGGCCTAAAATAGAAAATAGTAATATGGCAATAAATTTAGCTTTTGTAGGGACAATAGGAGAAAAGGCAATAGATAATGAAGAAATAGCATATTATTTAATAGAGTATCTAGCAAAAGAATATCCTAATAAATTAATAGAAAGATATAATATAGAATTAGAAGGAAAAGAAACTATAGAAATTATAGAAGAAATAGCAAAAAAAAGAGGAGCTTTAATATCTGGAGGTAATGTAGATTTAGGAAGGATATCAGATATAATATTAAATGAATTTAGAAGCGGAAAAATAGGGAGGATAACAATTGAATTTCCTAGATAAAATAATAATAAAAGATGAAAAGAAAATAAATATGATGTCACCTCTTACATGGGCATATGTCGGAGATAGCATATATGAATTATACATAAGAACATATTTAGCAAATAATACTAACTTAAATCCACATAAAATGCATGTAGAATCTATTAAATATGTAAAAGCAGGAGCACAATATAAAATACTAAAACAATTAGAACTTACAGATAAAGAAAAAGATATAGTAAGAAGAGGGAGAAATACTAAAAATCATCATATACCAAAAAATGCAAGTATTGAAGAGTATTCATATTCTACTGGATTTGAAGCATTAATAGGATATTTATATTTAAATAAAGACTATGAAAGACTAGAAAAAATATTAGAAGATTGTATAGATATAGTTAATAATAAAAAATAAATGAAAAAGATTTTTTCTTGTTTTAATAAAAAAATTATGTTAGAATATAAATATATACCCCTAAGGGTGTTAAAGGAGGCTGGATTTTTATGAAAGCTTTAATATTACACCCCTATGTCTTCTAATACATATATGTATTGGATAATATATATGTTAGAACCTTGTGCTAGGGGAATCAAAATATCTCACATCAAAAGCACAAAGGGCTTTTGTAGGGCATATATTGCCGTATATGTCGTAAATATATATTAAAAAAATAATCTATATTACATTATAAAATATATATCCAAAAGGAGTTGTAATTCCGAGACAAGGTTTTACAAAAAGTTAAAATATATATTTTGATGCAAGAGTTAGACTAAATGTGAGATGCAGTGGTTAGACAAAATGAAAGGACTATTTACACGGCAATGTAATTAGGCCTTTCTACCAATTAAAAAATTAAACACAAAAATAATTGACTAAAGTAAAAGAATAATGTATAATAATTTAAGTTATGGCCCCTTGGTCAAGCGGTTAAGACGTAGCCCTCTCAAGGCTAAATCATGGGTTCGATTCCCGTAGGGGTCACCAATTAATAAAACCTGTTATTAAAAAATAGTGAAATACAGGTTTTTTATATATTAGGAAAGTATAACAAAATGTTTTAGAAAATATTATCAAGACTATTGCGAAAATA
>ERZ1643246.3034-NODE-3034-length-15020-cov-18.241029_pt1 | contig 15020 bp, 15 predicted proteins | sample MGYA00579265_ERZ1643246 | MGnify/ENA primary metagenome ERZ1643246 (study PRJEB29033, sample SAMEA4952261) | chicken gut metagenome | biome: Broiler Chicken; feature: Gastrointestinal Tract; material: Caecum | place: Ireland | collected 2018 | study: Broiler... | reverse complement strand
CGTATACAGTTTTCAAAGACCTAATTTTTCGCTTGCTTATTTAAGCACGCTCAATTATTTTATCAATTTTCATTTTTTTTGTCAATACCTATTTTATCTTTTTTTTGTTTTTTTTAGTTAAGCTAGCATTTTTCAATAAAATTAGTTATTTTTAACCAGATATTATTAGCATTTTGATAGAAAAAATTTGTGGCATCAATATGAATTATATCACCAAAATATTCTACACTTCTTAATTCTGATAAAGCTTTTTGAAAATCCTCTAACTTGGTAAAATCCTGTGATTTATGTACATAGTGACGATTTTCGTTTAATCTTTTTAAAAATCTATCATGTAATACCTTATCGTCTGCCTTTAAGACAATTGTTAAAACCTCATATTGATACTCATCCAATAGTTTTTGTAATTCCTTCATCTCATAAGGCTTAAAATTTGATTCTACCAAAAGTAAGCCTTTGTTATGAACAATTATGTATTTTATTAGGTCAAAGCATACAATTGATAATTTTTTATTTTCTTGGCGATTTTCAACTCTAATTGTATCACCTAAAATTTCTTTAAGATTATCCTTATATATCCCTAAACAATTAAATTTTTCTTCTATTAGTTTAGCGAAGGTAGATTTACCAGCTGCTAAATCTCCTCCTATTAAAATAATTTTTTTCATATAGCCTCCTTAAATAGCTAAATGCCAGTCAAACTGGCATTACTATTCTTTAATATCATTATTTTTATAATATAGACTACTATCTATACTTGCCAAAACCACCATCAAAGGAATCATAAAATAATACATATAATAGGTATTATCAATTAAACCATATATATCTACAAATATAAAGCCAATACCTATTATTAGAAAAAATACCTTTTCACATTTGCATAAGTTAATATATTTACACGCCAAATGATATATTAATATTAATAATCCAAAAATTCCTCCCATAACAGCTGTTTGTAATATAGTGGAATGGTAAACCTGTGGTCCTAATTGAATTCCTGCTGCTGTTTGTAATTCCCTAATTGTGGCATTATATCCAGCTCCAAGTATAATATTAAGAGGATTATCTGTAAAAATATCTATAGCCTCACTCCATAGACCGCTTCTACCAGTATCATTAAAGCCAAAAGAAAATACATTATCTAATACACTATTTATAAATTCTATAGTGTAATTTTTAAATATAATTAGTATACAAATACCTACTAAGCTTAATCCTAAAAAGAAATTTTGATATACTTTAATTCTTTTAGCAACAAATAATAAGACAATATATAAAACTGCTATTTCTGTAAATCCAATTAAATATGTTCCTCTACTTGTAGTTAATATTATTCCAATTACAGCAACTAAGACCTTTATATTTTCTATAAAAATTCCTGCAATAGAATCTGACTTTGCCATTAGGTAAAAAATAAATGGTATTGAAAAACATATCATTATACCTGCTTCATTACATAATCCCCAACCCATATAATACCATAAATTTAAAATATTATCGGTTGTGTCCTTTAAATCATAAACCATAAAAGCACATTCTAAAGCCATAATCAAGGCTAAATAGGAAATTGTAGTTGCTAATAAATTAATACTATCCGATTTTATTGTATTTACCAAAACCATATAAATAATTAGATAAACAAAATTCATAAAAAATAAGCAATAAAGCATTTTACCATCAGCTGGTATAGTATGGCACCAAAAAATTGGCAAGAAATTCATTACTGCAAAGCCTATTAACCCATATAATGATTTCATTTTTTTCAGTTTATAGCCATTTATTATAGAATATATAATTAAAAACAAGATAAATACAACTATTTCTATAATAAAAAATATTGGAACTTTTGAATTAGAAAAGCCTGAACTAATATTAAAAATTAAATACATAATACTTGGAATAGCAAATTTAACATCCTTTAAAAACAAGGTTGCTAAAATTCCTATTACTATTAATACACCCATTCCGACATACATTTGATATCGCCAGCCTATTACGCTTACTACTGCAAGCAAAAATGGATATATTTGATTAAAATGTCGCATCTTGGAAATATAATCTAATTTATGCGATATTTTCATAACTATTTCATTCATTAAATAATCCCCCAAAGCCTTAGATTAATTTTGAAATTATTTTTTTAATCTCCTGGCATTTTTCTTTCTTACAAACCAAAATATCAGTCTTTGTAACTGCAACAATCATATCACAAACACCTAACAAACTAACACGCTGTAGTTTGTCATTTGATACAATAATATTATTAGCTGAATCAACACTAACTACAATAGTATTTTTGCAAATATTACCATTTTCATCCTTTGAAAACAAATCCTCAAAGGCCTTATATGATCCGACATCATTCCATCCAAATGATGAGGGAATTACAATAATATTTGAAGCCTTTTCCATGACAGCAAAATCAATAGATTTTTTTTCAAATAAATTAAATGTATCCTTTAAAGTATGAGCGGTTTTAATACCTTCATTCTTATCACAAAGCTGTGAAAGCTTTGTTAAAACCTCATAGTGATTGTAGCTATATTTTTTTAAGGCCTCTACTATGACACTATATTTAAAGATAAACATACCACTATTCCATAAATATTTGCCGCTTTCATAATACTTTAAAGCTAAATCATATTGAGGCTTTTCTTTAAATCCTAAAGACTTTTGGGGCTTATTTAATTCACCTGAGCTAACCTCGATATAGCCATAACCAGTTTCAGGATATGTTGGTTTAATACCTAAGGTAATGATATTATTATTTAATGCCTCCATGCTAGCTATTTGAATAACTTTTCTAAATTCCTCTTCATCAGCAATAAGATGATCTGATGCTAATACACAAATAGTAGGATCATCATAATATTTAGAAATTATCATAGAGCCATAGGCAATTGCTGAAGCAGTATCCTTAAAGGCTGGTTCTATAATTATTCTGCTATCTAAGACCATTGGAAGCTCCCTTTTTAAAGCCTCTAATTGAATTTCATTGGTCGCAATAAAAATCTGCTCATTCTTAACAAGCGGTAAAATTCTCTCATAAGTCAACTGAATAAGCGATTTTTCATTAAAAACTTTTAATAATTGCTTTGGGTTTTGCTTAGTAGATAGTGGCCAAAATCTTTCTCCACTTCCACCAGCCATAATTAAAAAAGTAAGCATTTTTATTCTCCTTCAAACATTGAATCTAATAATTTATCTATATCATATTGAGGATGCCAAGAGGTCTTATTTTGAAATTTAGTGCTATCACCTAGCAATATCTTCGCGTCAACTGGTCTTAAAAATTGCAATGAAACCTCGATAAGTACCCTATTTGTTTCTTCATCAATACCTTTTTCCTCCAAGTACTCTCCGACCCATTTTAATTTTATACCCTTTTTGGCAAAAGCTTTAGTAGCAAATTCTCTAACTGTATAAGCCTCTCCAGTAGCAATTACGTAGTCACATGCCACCTCCTGTTGAAGCATAATCCACATTGCAAGAGCATAGTCTTTAGCATGCCCCCATTCACGAGTAGCATTTAGATTGCCAAGTTTTAAAACAAAACTTTTATCAACTAGACATCGTTTAACTCCTTCAACAATCTTTTTAGATACAAACGATGAATCTTTAATGGCAGATTCATGATTATAGCAAATTCCATTTACAGCATACAAATTATAGTTAGTTCGATAGCTTTTAACTATATAATGAGCATATAGCTTACTTATAGCATATGGAGATGATGGATCAAAAGGTGTATCTTCATTTTGAGGATAAATATCACCTGAAAATAATTGAGCTGTTGACATATTAAATAGCTTAGTTTTTATCTCACTGCTTTTTATAGCATCTAATAATCTTAATGTTCCTAAGGCATTCACTTGCGCCGTATACTCAGGTATTTCATAGGATAGGTCGACATGAGATTGAGATGCTAAATGATAAATCTCATCTGGCTTAACATTTTCTATTATTCTATTAATATTACTAGCATCAGTTAAATCACCAATATGGACAAAAAAATTTTCATTATTAAGATATTTATTTAAAGCTGAATTATTAATTTGACTCATAGATTGGACAATTCCATGAACCTCATAATTTTTTTCTAATAATAACTCGGTAAGATAATAACCGTCTTGTCCAACAACGCCTGTAATTAAGGCTACCTTACGCATTTTAAGACGCTCCTTTTGTTTTGGTTTAGGGATTACAGCAATTAACTCTAAATTCCCTTTAAATTCAATTTTTTCAATATTTGATGTTAATATAAATGTATCTCCCTTTGCTATTTTACGATTATTAATACTACCATTGCCACTAATAACATAAAATATTTCAAATCCTTTATTTTCATATAATTGTTCACCATCAATAATAAGCTTATACAAATTAAAATGGGAATTCTTAAATGTATCCTCTTGCTTAAAATCAAAAATAAGGTTTTTATTATTGTTATAATCAATTACATTTAAAGAATCCTCAATGTGTAATTGTCTTTTTGGTAAACGATTATAATCGTATAATCGATAGGTAATGTCTGAAGATTCCTGCACCTCTAATAAAAAGGTGCCTCCATGAATGGCATGAACCCTACCTGGTTCAACAACAACTAAATCATTCGGTTCAATCTTTTTATCCCACAAATAATTTTCTAACTTGTTATTTTCAATTACTTCTTTTAACTCTTGAGCATTTTTTACATTTACTCCTAAAGTTATACTACTTGCTTTAGTTTCATTTAGAATATACCAGCATTCAAATTTTCCTAATTGATTATGTTTTTTTAAGGCATAGTCATCATTAGGATGAACCTGCACACTTAGGTTTTCACTTGCAGAAATTAATTTTACTAATAGCGGAAATTCCTTATCTTTATATCCATTAAATAATTCTGGATGATTAAACCACAACCATCTTAAAGTTTTACCCTTATATTTACCATTTACTATGATTGATGATTTATTCTTATAACCTGATACTATCCAAGCTTCTCCAGTTTTATCATTACAGTCATAAATTTTATTTAATTCATTACCAGCCCAAGGCTTAGTTTCAAAGTATGGCTTTAAAAATATTATCATAACCAAAACCTCTTTTAATTTATTTCATACATATAATACCATTATTTATATTATTTTACAAATTTAATATAAAATATTAAAAATAATAAAGCTATGGCATAGCCATAGCTAAAATTTGATAGAATTTTTTATAATTGGGATATTAAAGTCCTTAGGTTGTAATTTTAAAAAATGAGTACAAGCTAGAATAATATATTTAAAGCCAACTGAACATTCATTTATTTTGGTAATCTCATTAGAAAAATCTAACCTATTTTCAATTAGATATATCAATTTAGATCCATCATAAATACAAACATTCTTATATTTTTGCTTTATAGCTTGACAAGTTTTATTTGAAGCTATAACTAAGCACTCTTTATTTAAATAAGGTAGAAAATCTTGAAATACACCATTAATATTATTAAAGAATTGCTTTAAAAATGGTAAAGCTATCAATGATAAAGTATTACAAGCCAATATTATGCTATCATAGCCTCTTTTTTTCAAATAAAGACATAGAAAAAATGCCCTCTTTATAAGAAACTCTACACTCTTATTTCCGTATGGAAAAAAAGCACTATCCATTATTAATAGGATATCTAGATTTTTAGGTAAAAAGGATACGTAATTAAGACCACCTTTTCCCGAATCAATTATTCCAACTCTCGTCTTAAAACCTCAACTTTATTATTTATTAAATTGACGTCATCCTTAAATGCCTTATATACTAGGGCTGTAACCTCACAATCATTAAATGCATCATGAATTTGAACATCATCCTCGCCATAATATAGCTTATATAATTTAAATAAACCTGGATCATTTTTTAAATCATAAAAATTTTTTATAAGCTGACACAAATTTATATAACGAGATTGTGTTACTAAAGATGGCATCTCATTAATAGAATATGAATCATTTAAGACAATTATGTCATTTTTACCATAGACCATAATAACTGGTTGATAAATATCTAAAATTTCCTTAAAATCCTCATAAAATTCATAATAGCTTATGGCCTTAATATAAAAATCATTAGAGGAAATTTTCAAAAAATCTTCAACTCTTTTTGATAATTTCAAATTTAGTTTAGGCTTAATATAGTTTGAATAGCGACATAGCTCTTCACCTTGCGAATTGATTACTACAAAGCCAGCCTGGATAATCTCCGGCTTAAATCCTTTGCCTTTAAAATTATAGCTTGGCATAGTCATTTCTAAATCTAGTATCATAATATTACCTAATGATTTTAAAAACTTAGATAATGACTGATTAAGCATTTTTTTATCATAGTATATAGTTGAGTTATATTTTCCTAATGAACGAATTTGATAAACAAATGATACAATATATGCTTCTTTATCACGTTTTTTTATCATTCTATTTTCATCATAATCAAGTTCAATCCAAATGCCCTTATATAAGTATCTTTTGAATAAATTCATTTGACTATTTTGAAAATAAAAAAAGATTATTTTTTTTTGTTGTCTAATACCTATTAATTTTTCATGCAAAAAAACATTATGTATAATTCCATTAACCTTCATAAAATCACTTCTTTATTTCTTTATAGATATTGACATTCCATCCCCAATGTTAAAAATTGAGGTTCTAAAATTTTCATTTTTTAATAAAGCATCATGAAAATTATTTAATTTACGTATTAAACCTCTTACAGAACGTGATTGACTATCATAGGTAGCTTCATCTAAAACTAAACCATGAAATAGCATATTATCGCATATAACAATTCCATTTGCATTTAATAGTGGCGTATATAAATCAAAAAATTTTAAATATTGAGCCTTAGCAGCATCAATAAAAATCAAATCAAAATTAATATCCTTGACTTTAGAAAAGGCTTGTAAAGCATCTTCAAAAATTATATGAATACTATCCTCAAAGCCAGCTAATCGTACATTTTCTAAGGCCTTATTATACATTAGTTCATCTCTTTCAATTGTATAAATATTACTAAAACATACTTTGTGCATTCTTATAGCTGAGTAGCCTATAGCTGTCCCTATTTCTAAAATATTCTTTGGTTGCTTTATAGCTATAATACTCTCTAAAAAAGCTAAGCCTTCATCAAAAATTATAGGAACATGCTGTTGTTTAGCATATTCCTTAATTTTCATTTCTAAATCATCAAATTTAAGATTTAAAAGGTTATTGTGAACATTCTCCATCACAGTCACATTCTCCATCGCAATCGCAGTCGCCGCCACAACCACTACAGCCTGCACAGCCTGATGATTCTTCCTCTTGTTGATTTACATAATCATTTAATAAATCCTCAAGCATTGCCCATTCCTCATCTGTTTCAACTGGATCTAGCTTACCCTCTTTGCCTTCTGGATAGTAAATTGAGGCTACAACATCATTTGTTCCCTTTATTTGATATATAACGTAGTTTTTGTTTGTTTTTTCATAAAAATAGGTAAATAAAATAATACCTTCTATCTCTTCTCCATTATCTTTGGTTAATATAATTGTACGATCTGTCATTTTTTTCTCCTTAATATGATATTTTATCTAAATAGTTTTGAAGTATTACAACGGCAGCCATTTCATCCTTCTTAGTTTTACGATTTTTTCTTGACAAATTGCCACTAATCATAGCCCTATCTACTATAACAGTTGTAAGACGCTCATCCTGTAATATAACCTTTATATCAGAAATTGCTTCTAATTTATTTTTAAATTCTTCTGAGATTTTACAGCGAATGCCTTCATCACCATTCATATGTTTAGGATACCCTAAAACTACTGTTTGTACACCTTCTTTTTCACATAATTTGATAACATAGGCAATGGCTAAATCATAATTATCATCATCAAATCTATATGTTTCATAGGCTCTAGCTAACATTCCAAGAGGATCTGATATAGCTACTCCAAGGGTTTTACTTCCTAAATCTAAACCAATATATTTCATTTTAAATAATTCTTAAGATGATTTATAGCATCATCTGTCTTAGAACTATCCTTTCCACCAGCTTGGGCAAGGTCCTTTTTGCCACCACCGCCACCGCCAGTTATTTTAGTAGCCTCTTTAACGATAGCTGAGGCATCATAATTAGGTGATGCTGCACAAACAAAAGTAACCTTATTATCATCTGGACATGCTAATACAACAACATCTAAATTTTTATTATTTCTTAGGGCACAAGCCATATCTTTTAATAGATTTGTGTCCATCTTCTCAACCTTCGTAACAAGCTTATTATTAAATATTTCACTATCAAATTGATCTAATGATTTTAAAGCCTTTTGACTTTGCTTTTGATTATAATTCTTTTCAATTTCCTTAAGAGCTAGCTGAGCCTTATTAATCTCTTTACGAAGCGCTATTATATAGCGATATCCAAATTCATTAATACCTGAAAATTGATAATTATACTCTACTTCGATACCTTCTTTTAAAGCCATTGCCTTAATTTCTAAACCTTTAGCTATAGTAGTATTCAAGGTATTCATTATATTTTCTACACTATCTTTTAATATATTCATAGCATTTTTAGATGTAGCAGCAGTAATACGATACAATCCTGAGCCTATAGATTCAACTGACGTGATAACAAAATTTTCTACCTCGCATGTATTTTCAACATGTGTACCAGCACAAAATTCTTTAGAAACCTCCATATCAACAACTCTAACCATATCACCATACTTCTCATCAAATAAAGCCGTAGCTTCTAGTTTTTTAGCCTCTTCTAATGGCATAACCTTGGTTAAAACTGGATGAGCTTCCTTTATATATTGATTAACTAAATCCTCTATTTTTAGAATTTCTTCTTCTGTTAATGATTGATAATTATTAAAATCAAAACGGCAATAAGAACTACAAACTTGAGAACCCTGTTGATGAACATGCTTACCTAAAACATGCTGTAAGGCACTTTGCAATAAATGTGCTGCTGAATGATTTTTCTTTGTCAACTCACGATTAGTCTTATCAACAACCGCATAAACTAATTCACCTAAATGAAATGGATTTTCCTTCATAATATGTAGGTGTTGACCATTAGGCATCTTGATAACATCTAAAACCTCAATGTCATCAATAGTTCCCTTATCACAAAGCTGACCACCAGAAAATGCATAAAATGGAGTTTCATCTAATACTATACCATTACCAAATTTAGCAATAACCTTTGACTTATGATTTGTAGCATTGTAACCAGAGAATTTAGATTCAGCCTTGAATTGTAAGAATTCCTCATTTTGGCCACTCATAGAATTTTCATCCTTACGAGCATTTCTTGCTCTATCCTTTTGCTCTTGTAAAAGCTTTTTAAAGCCATCAACATCTACAGTTAAGCCCTTTTCTTGAGCATATTCCATAGTAAGCTCAATAGGGAAGCCATATGTATCATATAACATAAAGGCATCACTACCACTTATTACTTTATCAGATGCATTAGCAATTGCTTCAAATTTTTTCTCACCACTTGCTAATGTTGATAAGAATTTTTCCTCTTCAGATGTAATAATTTGCTTACAAATAGCCACCTTATCATGTAAATATGGATAGCTAGGTGACATAATGTCAACTACTACATCAACAAGCTCTGCCATAAATGGTCTATGAATTCCAATAGATTTTGCATACTTTGAGGCTCTACGAAGAACTCTACGAAGTACATAGCCTCTACCTTCATTTGATAATGTTGCTCCATCGGCAATAGCAAAAGTAACAGTTCTTACATGATCTGCAATTACCTTAAAGGCCATTTGACCTGTATATTTAACCTTACTAATTTCTTCAGTTTTCTTAATAATGGGCATAAATAAATCTGTATCATAGTTTGTATCAACGCCCTGTAAAACACAGCATAATCTTTCTAAGCCACAACCTGTATCAATATTTTTAGATGGTAATTCTAAATAATCCTCTCTTTTAACTCCTTCTTTGGAATTATATTGAGAAAATACGATATTCCAAATTTCAATAAAGCGGTCATTTTCAATATCATTTTCTATTAATTCCTTACCACGTTTATCATATTTTTCTCCACGATCATAAAACATCTCTGTATCTGGACCGCATGGACCTTCACCAATTTCCCAGAAATTGCTATCTAATGGAATTAAATGATCCTCACTTACTCCATTATCCATCCAATACTTTTTAGCCTTATCATCCTTAGTATAATAAGTTATGTAAATTTTATCACGTGGAAAGCCAAACCATTTATCATCAAATAATAATTCTACCGCAAATTCAATAGCTTCCTTTTTAAAATAATCGCCAATTGAGAAATTACCAAGCATCTCAAAAAATGTATGATGTCTAGCAGTCTTTCCTACATTTTCAATATCGTTAGTTCTTATACATTTTTGAGCATTTGTTATTCTTGGATTTTTAGGAACCATAGTTCCATCAAAATACTTCTTTAATGGTGTTACACCAGCATTAGTCCATAACAAAGTAGGGTCATTGACTGGAACTAAAGATGCTGATGGTTCAACACTATGCCCTTTTGACTTAAAAAAATCTAGCCACATTTGGCGAATTTCATTAGATGTCATCTTCCTCATATATATTACCTCCTAATAAGCTATGCTTATTTTAATACCTTTGTATAACATTCTAATTTTACCAAAAAGGCTTATTATTTTCAATAGAATTTAAAAATACTATATATAATATTTTTCTTAATTTTTTAAAAGAAATAATCTATAATTTATATATATACATGTTAGGGAGGATTTATAATGACATATGAGGAATTGGCTGATTTAATAAAAAGAAAAAGATTTCTTGGTAATTTAACTCAAAAACAAGTTTCATTATTAATACCATGCAAGCCTAGTACTTATTTTAGAATCGAAAATGGGCAACAGGAACCAAACTTTTATCAACTAAAAAGGTTAATAGAAATTTTTAATTTAAATGTCAATGAAATATTTTCATCAAAAAAGCCTGGTCACTATAACTATGACTAGGCTTTTTTGCTATTCGATATTAATTTTTTTTAAAAACTGCTTCATTTTTGGGCTTTTATCCTTATAGCTATACATCATTAAGCCCATGGCCATTCCAGCCATAAATAAACCAATTTTTTTCATTTCTATCACCATTATTATTTTAAGTATTTATAAAAAAATTATAATGGAAAAAATTAACTATTTCATAAATGTATAGGGCGTAATACCATCCATATCATATTCACCTAAATATTCAAATGGTATATTAGGATCATAAATTTTGTTATTTTGATTCGAAAAATTAGAAATCTTTTGAAACAAAGTTGTTTGTCTTTCATAATCTAGTTGGGTTATAGCTTGATTTAATGATTCTATTTTGCCTAACAAAATTAACTTCTTTTTAGCCCTAGTAATACCTGTATATATTATTTTCTTCTTTAGCATTATCTGATAGCTTGGTAAAATAGGCATAATTACGTTATTGAATTCACTACCCTGAGACTTATGAATAGATATTGCATAGGCTAGTTTTAAATTATCTAAGTTGTTTGTGTAATAGGTAACAACTCGACCGTCAAAATCAATTAATAAAGCATCCTTATTATCTATTTTTGTAATGTCAAGAATTTTACCAATATCACCATTCATAATATCTAGTTCTTGATCATTTTTTAGCTGAAGAACCTTATCTCCTACCTTAAATAATAAATTATCCCTTTTAATGAATTTATCATTTTTATTGTAACGAGCTTGAATTGATTCGTTAACAGCATCTATACCAGCTACACCAGCATACATTGGAATGAGAATTTGAATATCATAAATTAAATCACCGCCTGATGAGATAAAATTATCTAAGATTTTATGAATACCATCTAAGGCATCCTTTGTATCATAATTATAAAAAAATACCTCTTTTCGATTTGAAAATATATTATAGGCTATTTTTTCATTCAATACCATATGCGATAATTTTATAATATCTGAATCATTAGCTTGACGCATTATTTGGGTTAATTTAGTGATCTTAAAAACATCAGTTTGCATTAGATCATGTAAAACATTACCTGGTCCAACACTAGGAAGCTGATTACTATCACCAACTAAAATTACACAACAACTATTAGGTAGAGCTTTAAAAAAGCTTGAGGCTAATTCTATATCGAGCATAGAAGCTTCATCAACTATTGCTAAACTGCAATTTAATAGACAATTTTCATTATAATTAAAGCCACCATCATAATTGTATCCTAGGGCCTTATGAATTGTCGATGCCTTAAAATTGGTAGTTTCTGTCATCCTTTTGGCAGCTCTTCCTGTTGGAGCAACAAGTAGCACCTTTTGTCTAATATCATCATCGGTTATTGATTTATCATTTAGCTTAGCATAGGCATATAAAATTCCATTTAATATTGTTGACTTACCAGTACCTGGTCCACCAGTTATAATAGAAAGCTTATTAGATAATGCTTTTATAATTGCATCTCTTTGTAAATCTGTATATCTAATATTTAAATTTGTTTCTATTTCTTCAATTATTCTTTTAATACTATCCTCTTTAAAAAGCTTGGCAGTGCTCTTATATAGCATATCTATCTTATTGGCACATTTTACTTCAGCTTGATACAAAGCTTTGGGAAATATACGCTCTTGTTCTATTATTAACTTATTTTCCTTTATTAATTCAGCCAAGGCTTTGTTTAAATCATTATCCAAAATAGAAGCTTCTTGTAGTAGGTTCATAACCGAATTAAATAGTTGAGTCTTAGTTAAAAAAGTAAAGCCCTGTTGGTAACAAACATAATTTAATGTATAGGTAATAGCCGCCATAATTCTTCTAATATCATTGGGCTTAACACCCATTGATAAAGCTAAGGAATCAGTCTTTTTAAATCCAAAACCGTCAATATCATCAATTAAGCAATAGGGATTTTCCTCTATGACATTATAGGCTCTATCCTCATATTTTTCATAAAGACGATATACCATTTTCGATGATAAGCCAATGCCATATAATCTAATAAAAACTTGTTCTGTTTTGTAGTTTTCTTTTAAGGTATTATAAACAATTTCTTTTTTGGCCTTAGTTATGCCATATACCTTATCTAAGCTATCCTTATCCTTTAAAATAATATCTATACAATCATTACCAAGCTCTTCAACAATATTTGAAGCCAATTTAGGACCAATACCGTAAAATTTTTCACTAGATAAATAATGGATTAGCCCCTCTTTGGTAAAATTTTTACTTTTAGCATAGGAATTTACTACAAATTGAAAGCCATATTTAGGATGAGTTTTAAATTCACCGACAAATTCATAATTTAATCCATCCTCAAGTCTTGGAAAATTGCCAACAATTATAACCTCATCATTATCCTCAGTTACTAACTTACAAACCTTATACAATGAATCATTACTTGTATAAATATAATTTGAAATATAACCAGTAATTGTCTCTTTAGCCATTAATACATTCTTCTTTCATTATCGAAATACACCTCGTCAATAATGGCACCACCTAAGCAAATCTCTCCATCATAAATAACGACAGCTTGGCCAGGTGTTACAGCTCTAACACCACTTGGATAAAATACTTCAATTTTATTATCATCTAAAAATTTTAAGGTTACTTCATTATCGTTTTGGCGATATCTAAATTTGGCTAAATATTTTTTTCCTTCAATAGGCTTATCAGTAATCCAATTACACTCACTAGCTATGCAATGATTAGAAATTAAGTACTTACTATCATGGCCTTGGCCAACTATTAATTCATTAGTTTTTATATTTTTGCCACAAACAAACCATGCATCATTTCCAAATTCATTAGACCCACCAATACCTAAACCCTTACGCTGACCTATAGTATAATACATTAAGCCATCATGCTTACCGATTACTTTATGATCAAGAGTAACCATATTACCAGGTTTAGCAGGTAAATAGTTTTTCAAAAATTCCTTAAAATTTCTTTCACCTATAAAACAAATTCCAGTGGAATCCTTCTTTTCAGCCGTATATAAATTACTTTCTTTGGCTATTTGTCTTACCATTGGCTTAGTTAAATGGCCAATTGGAAATAATGATTTTCTTAATTGTTCTTGACTAATCATACACAAAAAATAGGTTTGATCCTTATTAGAATCGACACCTCTTAGCAAGTAACTCTTATCTTTTTCATGCTTAACACGAGCATAATGCCCCATGGCAATATAATCTGCACCTAAGGTTGATGCATATTTTAAGAAGGCATTAAATTTAATATATTTGTTGCACATAATATCAGGATTAGGAGTTCTACCCTTTTTATATTCATTAAGAAAATATTGAAAAACTGTATTCCAATATTCCTCAATAAAATCTACTCTATTTAATTTTACTTGCAACTGATCAGCCACTCTTTTTGCATCCTGATAATCCTTTTCTTGAGGACAAACATCATCATCAATATCTGGATTACCTAAAATATCATTGTTAGTTGCCGAATCCCAATTACGCATAAACATAGCCTCTACATCATAGCCTTCATCCTTTAAAAGCTTTAATGCAACACTACTATCTACACCACCTGATAATCCTAAAATTACCTTCATAAAAAGCACCACCTAACATATTCACAACTATTTTATCACAATATTAAAAGATTTTATAGACGATTTTTTAGTTGAAAATATAATTCATTAAATTCCTTACCTCTTTCATTATAGCTATGATATTGATCATATGAGGCAAACATAGGTGAATACAAAATTATTTCATTGTCTATTCTTTTTATATAGGCACTTCTTAGGGCATCCTCTAAGGTATTAAACACAAGACATCTTATATTTTTATTTTGAAAATAGTTTTTTATTTTATCTTTTGTTTGACCATAGGCATAAACACATATTAATTTTTTAAGATTATCATCATCAATTTTTATATCCATAAATCTATCGTAACCGCCACAAATTAAATGTATTTTATCCCGACTTTGCCTAAACTTTTTTTAATATATTTTAGATTTTCGAACGAGTTATA
>ERZ1643246.3033-NODE-3033-length-15027-cov-3.924125_pt1 | contig 15027 bp, 10 predicted proteins | sample MGYA00579265_ERZ1643246 | MGnify/ENA primary metagenome ERZ1643246 (study PRJEB29033, sample SAMEA4952261) | chicken gut metagenome | biome: Broiler Chicken; feature: Gastrointestinal Tract; material: Caecum | place: Ireland | collected 2018 | study: Broiler... | reverse complement strand
GCTTGTGCGCTTGTCAGCGGTGTTGTCAAATGGTGTTGCATTATAAAACAGCCTCCTTGTGGCGCGTGACGTGGCAGCTGATATTGACCGCCACGGGCATTCCCGCAATATGGGTGGGATAAGTTTCAATTTGCAGCCCCAGCGCCGTGGTTTTTCCGCCAAAGCCCTGTGCGCCGATGCCCAAAGCGTTGATGCGTGTCAAAAGGGTTTGCTCCATTTCGGCATAATAGGGGTCGGGATGGTGTGTGTCCACACCGCGCAGAAGTGCCCGTTTCGCCAGCATGGCGCACAGCTCAAAGGTGCCGCCAATGCCAACGCCTACCACAATCGGCGGGCAGGGGTTCGGCCCGGCAAGGCGCACGGTTTCAACAATAAAATCCATCACGCCCTCTTTGCCCTGTGCCGGTTTCAGCATGGCGATGCGGCTCATGTTTTCGCTGCCGAAGCCCTTGGGGGCAACGGTCAGGCGTACACGGTCGCCGGGCACAAGGCGTGTGTGAATGACAGCGGGGGTGTTGTCGCCCGTGTTGCCGCGCCGGATGGGGTCAGCGACAACCGACTTGCGCAAAAATCCCTCGGTGTAGCCCTTTGCCACGCCGTCATGGACAGCCTGTTCAAAATTGCCCTCGATGAATACTTCTTGGCCGATGTCCGCAAATACCACCGCCATGCCCGTGTCTTGGCAAATGGGAAGGCCGGTTTCTTTGGCCGCATCTAAGTTTTGGCAAATGGTGTCCAGCGCAGCTTTTGCCACCGGCCACGGCTCGGCGGCCCGGGCGTTTGCCAGCGCATTTGTCATGTCGGGCGAAAGCGTGCGGTTCGCCTCAATGCACAGGCGGGCGATGGTATCGGTAATTTCGCGTGCGGTAATCGTTCTCACAGGCGCGCCACCCCCGTTTTCTGCGCCGCAGCTGCCACGGCATTAGCCACGGCATTTGCCACACGCTCATCAAAAGCGCCGGGAATGATATAATCTTCGTTGCGTTCTTCGTCCGAAACTAAGTCGGCAATGGCGTAGGCCGCCGCTACTTTCATTTCGGTGTTGATGTCGCGGGCACGCACGCGCAAAGCACCTTTAAACACGCCGGGGAACGCCAGCACATTATTGATTTGGTTGGCAAAATCGCTGCGCCCTGTTCCCACGACACGCGCACCGGCAGCTTTGGCTTCATCGGGCGTAATTTCCGGCACGGGGTTTGCCATAGCAAAAATAATGGCATCCTTCGCCATTGTGCGCACCATGTCGGGGGTCAATGCGCCGCCCACGGAAACACCGATAAACACGTCGGCGCCTTTTACGGCATCCGCCAGCGTGCCGGTGAGGTGATCGGGGTTGGTGATGGTGCAAAGCATAGCTTTATGGTCGGCAATGCCCACGCCGCGCTCGGCATACAGAATGCCGTTTTCATCACAGGCGATGATGTGCTGCACGCCCGCGCTGCGCAGCATTTTAATAATTGCGGTTCCGGCTGCGCCCGGCCCGTTGAGTACAACGCGAATATCGGAAAGCTCTTTTTTCACAACGCGCAGCGCACCCAGCAAAGCGGCCGTAACCACAATGGCGGTTCCGTGCTGGTCATCGTGGAATACGGGGATGTCCAGCTCGCGCTCCAGCTGCTCCTCGATGGCAAAGCAGGCTGGGGAAGCAATGTCCTCCAGGTTGATGCCGCCGAATACGGGGGCAATCAGCTTGACGGTGCGGATGATTTCCTCCGGGTCTTGCGTGTCCAAGCAGATGGGGAACGCATCCACGCCGCCGAACTCTTTAAATAAAATGGCTTTGCCCTCCATGACGGGCTGAGAGGCCGCCGCGCCAATATTGCCAAGGCCCAAAACAGCCGTTCCGTTGGAAACAACGGCCACCATATTGCCTTTGCAGGTGTATTCATAGGCGGCGGCTGGGTTTTGCGCAATCTCGCGGCAGGGCTGTGCCACGCCGGGGGTGTACGCGGTGGAAAGGTCGTCGCGTGTTTTTACCGGCACTTTGCTGGTGACTTCCAGCTTGCCGTGATGCTTTGCGTGAAGATGTAATGCCTCTTTGTAGTAATCCATTGGTCCATTCCTGCCTTTTTGTGCGCCCTGCCCGGCTGGGGGCTTCCTGAAAAGTCGAAATTTTCGGCTTTTTCTGCATGAACCGGTGTCTGCTGTGTTAAAAAGGCTTGCAAGCCACAAAGGATTTCTGCGCTTTTTGCCTTGCAGACGTCGGGCTTATGCGAAAAATCTGTGCATTTCCTTGTTTTCAGAAATGCCCTAAAAAACCGGGCGAAAAGGGCGGTATTTTCACATGCTTGTGCAGTGCGCACAACGCCTTTTCATTAACAGTATAAAAGAAAATTTTTGCATTTTAAAGAGTGAAATTGAATTTTTAGGGAAAATATGATATAATGCAATGGTTATGCGGCTTGCACCGCGCCCGTTTAAGGGAAACCGAACCAATTTTTTAAAAACGCGCCTTCTGCCCGGGGCAGGAAGCGCCATGGAGGATACGATGAAAAAAACGATTGCTTTTTTGGCCGCTCTCGTCATGATGGCGTCCGCATTGGCGGGCTGTGCAGGTACAGCAGCCTCCGGCTCTGCTTCCGGTTCTGCTTCGGCTTCCACCTCGGCATCTGCTTCGGCTTCTGAGGCGGCTCACGAGCCCGGCTTGTTTGTGGACGGCACAAAAGTGGAAAACGCCGACCCCATTATGACCATCGACGGCGAGGATGTCAGCCTGGACACCTACCGTTTTTACTATCTGCGCACGCTGGCTATGATGGGCGGTGCGGAAAGCGTGATTGCAATGGCCGGCGATCAAACCGAGGAGCTGTATACCAACCTGCGCGATTCTGCCGCTCACAGCCTGAAGCTGGCGAAAGTTTACCGCGACTTTGCGGCGGAAAAAGGCGTAACGGTGAGCGAGGATTTGCTCAAAGAGCTGGATAACAGCATTGCACAAGCCAAGGAGTCTTTGGGCGAGGAGTAATTCCAAAAGAGCCTGGAAGCCCAGTACTTCAGCACGGAGGAGGAGTACCGCTCCTTTATGCAGGATATTCTCTTGCAGCAGCAGGTGCTCATTGACGTGTACGGCGATGAAATTTTGAACAACGTGAAAGAAAACTATGTGCATGTGCAGCACATTTTGATTCCGTTTGAAACGGAGGAAGCTTCCTCGGAGAGCACTTCTGCAAGTACGTCCGCAAGTGCGTCCGGCTCGGAGAGCACCGCCTCTGACGACCACAGCGCCGAGCTTGCAACCGCTCAGGAAGTGCTGGAAAAAGCGAAAAACGGCGATGATTTTGCCGCACTGATGGCTGAATACAGCCAAGATCCCGGCCAGCCGGAGGAGGGCTATACCTTTACCAAAGGCTATATGGTGCAGGAGTTTGAAGATGCTTCCTATGCGCTGAAAGAGGGCGAAATCAGCGACATTGTGGAAACCGATTATGGTTACCACATCATTAAGCGTTTGCCGATTGACGAGGCCAACATCAAAGAGAATTTGCTGCAATACGTTGACAGCAATATGGACACCATTCTGTCCACCGACTTGCAGCCTCTGATGGACAAGGTGAAGGTGGAGTACGGCGAGTACTACGATAAGATTGCTCCCGATACCCTTTATTAAGTAAAAAGCAACGACTGCCGCTTGGTTTGCATGGTGCAAGCCGGGCGGCTGTTTTCTTTTAGATAAAAGAAACGGACGTTTCTGCAAAAAAATGTGCGTTTTGTCAATGTACTTTTTCGGTGGTTTGTGCCATTATGAAAGGTAAATAACGCCGTCGAAGGCACGGCGCTGCCTTGTTGCAGAGAGGAGAATGACCGAAATGAACAAGCGCCCGAATATTCTTTTGCTGATGGTGGACGAAATGCGCGGTGACTGCACCGGATATGCCGGGCATCCCGATGTAAAAACGCCCTACCTGGATTCTTTAGCCTCGCAGGGAATTGTGTTTCCCAATGCATATTCCTCTTGCCCCACTTGTGTGCCCGCCCGCGCGATTCTTCACACGGGTTTAAGCCAACGTCACACGGGAAAGGTGGGCTATCAAGACCGTGTCGATTGGAACTATGGCTGCACCATGGCCGGAGAACTGGCCAAAGCGGGCTATTACACCGAATGTGTCGGAAAAATGCATGTGCATCCTTTGCGCAATTATTTGGGCTTTCACCATGTAGAGCTGCACGACGGTTATCTGCATGAGTATCGTTATCCCAACGTGCCTTATTCCGAAAACCAGCTCGTCGCCGACGACTATTTCTACTGGCTGAAAAACGAAAAGGGCATTGAGTGTGACGTGACGGATACCGGCATGGACTGCAACGGTTGGACGGCACGCCCGTGGCCGTATGAGGAGAAATATCATCCCACCAACTGGGTGGCATCCCGCACCATCGACTTTTTGCGCCGCCGCGACCCGCGTCAGCCGTTTTTCCTGATGGCCAGCTTTGTGCGTCCTCATGCGCCTTACGATGCACCTCAGCATTATTTTGATTTGTACGAAAACAAAAACCTGCGTCCTCCTGTGCGCGGCGATTGGAACAACGAAGCGCTTTTGCAGGAAAAGGGCCGCATCTTTAACTCCTGCACCGGCCCGTCGGACCCCGAGCTGATTCGTCAGCAGCAGGTGGGTTACTATGCTTGCATTACGCATATTGACCACCAAATCGGACGCATTATTCAGGCTTTGATTGAGCATCAGCTCATGGATGATACCGTTATCCTGTTTACGTCCGACCACGGCGAGATGCTTTCCGACCACGGCTTCTGCCGCAAGGCTTTGCCGTACCGCGGCAGCGCGCATATTCCCATGTTTTTGTCGGGCAGTGAAAAATACCTCGGCAAAGTCGGCGTAACGGATGATTCTCTGGTAGAACTGCGCGACGTGATGCCTACCTTGCTCGACTTGGCGGGCGCACCCATCCCGAAACATTTGGACGGTGAAAGTATGCTGCGCGGCGTAAAGCGCACCTATCTGCACGGCGAGCACGCATTCTTCTTCCACAACTATTCCAGCCAGTTTATTGTCACAAAGCACGATAAATTCATTTGGTTCAATCAACGTGCCGAGTATCAATATTTCGATCTCGACAAAGACCCGTATGAAACCCATAACGCCATCAACGATCCGCAGTATGCCGAGCGCATTGAGGAGCTGCGCCGTCTGTTGGCAAAAGAGCTCAAAGACTCCGAAGAAGGTTATTCCGACGGGGAACACCTCATTGAAGGACGCACCCCGCAAAACTGCCTGTCGAATGTAGAGCTTCCCAACTGTTAAACAAAATTGCCCTTTCGGGTAAAAAAGCCGCCCCTTTTTCTGTCCGTAAAAAGACAGAGAGGGGGCGGCTTTTTGCTGCGAAAAAGGATATTTAAGCGCCGGAAAACAGCTGCGCCAGCGCTTGCGCGGCCATGCGTCCTGCGGCCAGCGCTTCGGAAAGCGTGTTGGCGTGGCCGCCAACCTCCAAAAGAAGGCTGCCGGTGGAGAGGTCTTGGTTATAATAGCGGTAATCAAACAGCACCGGGCGAGTCAAACCGGGAAACATGCCTTCCATTTGGGCCTGCCACGCGGCGGCAAAACGCAAATTTTGTTTGTAGTTGGGCAAATTTCCATCTTGGTCGGCACAGGAAATCAGCATCACCTGTGCGCTCTTTTCGCCGTTGATTGTAACGACAGGTTTTACGCGGGTGCCGTCGGCGCGCTGAATGGCGTCGCGGTGAACATCAATCACCACTTTAATGGAGGGGTATTGCTGTAAGTAGCTGCGCACGGTGGCGTTGCTTTTTTCGTAACTGCCGGTATAGCTGGGGTAATCGTGCAGCGTTGTGTCGTGCAGCGTGTTGATACCGGCGGCGTTTAAAATATCGGTCATCTGCTGTCCTACGGCCACCATGTTTACAGCGGTGTCGGTAGTTCGGGCGGAAAACGCCGGGTCGGTGTAGCTGTGTTCGGCGCCTTCATAACATTCTGTTGCATGGGTGTGAACAATCAGCACTTGCGGCTCGGAAGAATTTTTTTCTACCGAAAACGGCAAGGGCTGCCCCACTTCGGCGGCAACTTCTGCATCCGGCAAACTGGTTGAGTTGCGAATGAGCGCTGTTCCGGTGGGGATATACCCGGTGCCCGCCGATGCCTGAAAATGCTGCTCTAAAAGCGGAACCATCCCTTGAGGAACGGCTTCCCCGGCAATCGGGGCGCGTGCCTCCAGCGGTTCATCCGCAGAAACGGGAGCGGCGGCGCTCTCGGCGGCTGGTGCGCTGCTTTCTGCCGTCGGGGCGGGATTTTCCACGGGGGCTTGTACTTCTTCGGCGGGAACGCTTTCCGTGGCGGCTGCCGCTGCGCTCTCTGCGCTGAAAAACTCTTGCGCCGTGCGCAGTGCCGCAACCGGAGACGCAAAAAATGCGCCTGTGCCTGCAAGCACCAGCGGGGGAGAAACGCGCAGAAGCCCCGCAGATAAAAACACCGTGCACGACACGGCAAAAACAAACGATGCAAGGCGCACGAACGTGCGGCGGCGTTGTTTGTACATCCAAAATCACCTCGCAATATGCTTATGATTTTGGACAGGCATTTAGAACCCGTGCGGCAGGCTTTGCTGCTGTGTTTGCAACATCAAAATTTTATGAAGCGCTGTGGTTCCACGCCAGCGAAAGGCGCTGTACCGCCGGGGGGATGGCATCATCCGCAAGGCCCGCATAACCCAGCACTACCTGAGCGCGCGTTTCGTGGGGCGTGTGTGCGTCATAGAACGAAAGGCTGCTGCACCGCACGCTTTGCGTGGCTGCCGCTTGCACCAGCTGTTCCGCGTCCGGCCAGCCGGGCAGAGCCGCCAGCAAATGCAGCCCTGTGTGAGTGCCCTGCAAAGCGATATCGGGAAATGCGCCCCGCAGCGCATCAATCAACAAATCGCGGCGGCGGCGGTAGGCCAGACGCAGGCGGCGCAGATGGGCGGCAAACTGCCCGTTTTCCATCATTTGTGCCAGCGTGTGCTGTTCAAAGCGGCTGACCGTACAGGAATAAAAGCCGAATTCACTGTTCCAGCGCGGCACAAGCGTTTGGGGCAAAACGATATAGGCAATGCGAAATGCGGGTGCAAGGCTTTTGGAAAATGTACCCACATAAATCACGCGCCCTGCCGCGTCCATACCCTGCAAGCTTGGCAGCGGCTTTGTATCAAAACGAAATTCGCTGTCGTAATCGTCCTCAATGATATAGCGCCCCGGCGCTTGGCTTGCCCAAGTCAACAGCTCATAGCGGCGGGCGGCGGGCATGGTTACTCCGGTGGGGAACTGATGGCTGGGTGTGATATACGCAATCTGCGCTTCGCTTTCGCAAAGGTGCTGGACAGACATGCCCTGCGCGTCAAGCGATACAAAGCGCACGGCGGCCCCGTTGTTTTTCAAAATATGTGCGGTGCGCGGATAACCCGGGTTTTCCACTGCAAAACACGATGCGGAAAACAACCGCGCAAGCAGACCCAGTAAATACTCCATGCCCGCGCCCACCACCACTTGATGTGCGCCGCACACCACTCCGCGATGTTCGCGCAAGTGCGCGGCAATGGCGCGCCGGAGCACCTCGTCGCCCGAACGTTCGCCATGATTCAGCAGCTGCGGCTGTTGGGATAAAATGCTTTGGTGAATGCGCCGCCATGTTTTAAAAGGGAAAAGAGTGGTGTCAATGGAAGATGTGGTAAAATCATATAAAAATTGCGGCGCGGGTGTGCTGACGGGCGGCTGTACGAGAGGAGCGGCCTTTGTTGTAACATTTAAAAGCTTACATACAGTAAACCCACTGCGTGGTATTGATTGAATGTATCCTTCGGCTGCCAGCATACCATACGCCGTGTCTACGGTATTTACACTTACGTCAAGGTCTGCCGCCAGCCGCCGTTTTCCGGGCAGCCGTTCGCCCGCTTGCAGCTGCCCGGTGCGGATTTGCTGCTGCAAAGCGGTGTAAAGTTGAAGATACAGCGGCGTTTTCCCACGCCGCAGCGAAAGCGTAAGTGTCTGCATAAAGCGTTCCCCTTTGCGGTCAAAAATCAGCTGAAACTGAACCCATAAAAATATTATAAACTGAATATTTTATTGGAGTCAGTTTTTGGATACAATTAGGATAAATCAAGTGGCCGCACCTGTCAAGAGGAGCGGCAAGGGAAAGGGAGAGTCATATGAAACAACATGAAAAAGTAAAAAAGATTGCGGTGACGGGGCTGCTCAGCGCACTGGTATTTTTGTTCAGCTGGGTACAAATTCCCATTGGGGATGTGGCACGTCTGCATTTGGGCAATGTGTTCTGCGCACTGTCCGGCTTACTGTTCGGGCCGCTGGTGGGCGGAAGTGCCTCCGGTTTTGGCAGTATGCTGTTTGATTTTACAAACCCCGCTTATATTGCCGAAAGCTGGATTACCTTTATCACAAAATTTGCCATTGGCTTTTTGGCGGGTGTGATTGCAAAGCGCAGTGCGGCAGTGCGTGCGGGCGTGCTGCGTGACACAGCGGCGGCAGGTGTTGGCTGTTTTGCGTATGTAGTGCTTTACTTGTTAAAATCCTTTATTATGATGGCTTGGGTGGAGGGCCAAGTGATGGAAGCTGTTTACACCCAGCTCATTACAAAAGGCATCACCTCGGCGGTGAATGCGCTGTGCGCGGTAGTATTTTCTGTGGTATTGGCACAGGCAATGCGCCCGGCTTTGCGCCGCGCCCACTTGTGGCAGGAGTCTACCTTGCCTTGACTGCGTAAAACCAAATTTTATAATAGACAGTGATTTTTTACTATCACTGTCTATTTTTTTGTTGCTTTGCGCATAAATTGAAACTACGAGCAGGATTTTTATAGATTTTTCGACTTTGTTTGGTATAATAGGCAGAATACACGGGAATCCTGCCGGAAAGGGGAGAATATGCCATATGCTTTATGCCTTTTACAAAAAACGGCGAGAACGTTTGGAAAAGCAGCTGGAAGCTGTGAAAAAGCGCGAAGCCGCAGCGTTGGCGCGAGAGCGGAAAAACGATGAGGAACGACGCGAAAATTTAAAAGGGGTTCCGGGGCATTTTGCCCATGGGCTGAACTTTTATAAATATTTTTGGATTTTCTTTATTTGTTGTTTTTTAGGTGTAGTGATAGAAACCGTATTTTGTTTGGTAACCACCGGAAGGCTGATGCAGCGCACCGGCTTGGTGTGGGGGCCGTTTAACTTAATTTACGGCATTGGGGCAGTGCTGCTGACGGCGTGTTTACACCGCTTTGTTACCAAAAATGACCGCTGGTTATTTCTGGGCGGCGCAGTGCTGGGCGGTGCATTTGAATATTTTTGCAGCTGGCTGCAAGAAACGGTTACCGGAACCGTCAGCTGGGATTATTCCAATTATCCGCTGAATATCAATGGCCGTATCAATGCACTATATTGCTTGTTTTGGGGCATTTTGGCGCTTGTGTGGATTAAAGAGCTGTATCCGCGCTTAAATGGGTGGATTGAACGAAGTGTGTCAAACCGTTACGGCAAGGCCATCACTTGGCTGCTGGTGGCGTTTATGCTTGCCAATAGCCTTGTCAGCGGTGCGGCAGTGATGCGCTGGCAGCAGCGCTATGACGGCGTACCGGCCACGCAGACATGGCAGACCGCTATGGACGAAGCTTATCCCGATGACGTTCTTTCTAAAATTTATCCCAGCATGGTGCGCACAAAAAACAAAGTGTAAAATATCAGCCGGAATACTGGTTTTTTTGTAAAAAATCGTGTACAATAATTGAATGAGCGGCCAACAAGGCCGGAAAACCGCAAAAAAAGAAACGCAAAAGAGTGTTTAAAGCCACGGGGCGGCCAAAGGGCTGCCCCTTAACAATGAAGCATTTCGGGGGGAAAAGCTTGAAAAAAGAATCTTTTTTCGACACCATTACAGAAGGCTTATGCGATTTTTGGATTCGCGTGCAAAATAAAAGCAAGTTGGACATTGCCATTTTAATTGTGGGAATTTTGCTGGCCATCACCGTGTTTGCCATCTTAACGTTCTCGGTGCTTCAAGCTGTGGCGGGCAGCCCTGTCACAAACGACCAAATGGATATTATTGCCGCTGCGCCCAGCGCCAGTGAGGTGGCCGACAGCGGATATGACCAAACCGCCGCCGTAATTGACAAGGAAGTGTTTGACGGTACCGTGCTGATTGAAGGAGAGGACGCGGGCCAGGATTATCTGGACGAAACGCTGTTTATCGGCGACTCCAATACCGTGCGCATGGTAACCCTTGGCCATGCGGCCGAAGAAAACACGCTTGCCGCCGTCAGCATGGGCATTCAGCATGTGCTGTCGTCTAACTGCATGAATTTTCAGGGCTACGGTTATGTGTCGGTACCCACCGCAGTGGAGCTGATGCAGCCCAAGCGAATCATGATCACCTACGGCACAAATAACGCCTATTCCTCGCCGGACGACTTTATTGAATGGTATAAGGATGCTTTGAGCTATATCCGCGAAGCTTGGGACTACGCTGATATTATCATCAATGCGGTGCCGCCTGTGGCAAAAACGCGCAGCTATCCGCAAATTACCATGAAAACCATCGACGAGTTTAACCTCAAGCTGGCCGAGCTGGCAAAAGAAGAAGGATACTACTTTTTAAATTCCAGCGAGGCGCTGAAAGGCGACGACGGCTATGCTGTGCCGGGATATATGGAGCGTGACGGTATCCATTTGAGCGCGGAAGGCATGGATGTTTTGATGAAATATATCAGCACCCATCCGCTGGAAACCGAGGATCGCCGCCCCATGCCGCTGGATGATATTCCCAAACACATCCAAACCCCGGATACGTTCTTTAACCCGCCCGCGCCGTCCTCTGTGCAGACGAGTGCATCGGCGGATAGCTCCGAGGACGTTTGCACCAACCATCAGTGGGGCGTGACGGATACGATGACGGGCATACAGGTGTGCCAGATTTGCGGTGCAACCCAGCAAGACCCGACATGGACGGCACACACGCACACCTGGGGAGCTGTTAATCCGGCTACAAGCACACAAACTTGTACTATTTGTGGAGCGACGCAACAGCATACGCATACATGGGGAGCAACCGACCCAACAACAGGTCAACGTATTTGTTCTACATGTGGTGCGGCTGGTCCAGATCCGAGTTGGATACCACCGGCACAAACAACACCGACTGTGCCACCGGCAGAAACAACGCCAACCACGCCACCGGCGGAAACAACGCCCACTGTGCCGCCAGCGGAAACAACGCCAACCACACCGCCAGCGGAAACAACGCCAACCACACCGCCGGCGGAAACAACGCCAACTACACCGCCGGCGGAAACAACGCCAACCACACCGCCGGCAGAAACAACACCAACCACTCCACCGGCTTCTACACCAACCGCTCCGGCGGCTTAAAACGCATTATGTGATTAAAATAACAGTTAGGAATAAACGAAAAGTTTATTTCTAACTGTTATTTTTTTATTTCCGGCATTTTGTGAAAAATAGAGTATATGAAACAAAGGAATCTATTTTTGTTCGTAATATTTTCACAAAGTTTTTTTGAACCAAAGCGGAAAATGACAAAAGTATGGAAAATTTTTTTAAAAGGTAGTAAAATGTAATAAGCTTATAAAAAGGGAGTGTTTCAAGCTCCCTTTTTGTAAAACACCAAACGCTAAAAGCTTATAAAAAAGGAGTGTTTTAAGTTCCACTTTGCAAGATGCAGAATTTAAAAAGCTTATAAAAAAGAAATGTTTTAAGTTTATTTTTATTGAATCAAATGAATTTATTAAGCTTACTTGTTATAAGTTTAATAAGTTTCTTTTTGTGACATTAAAAGAAGCTTATAAAGCGGAATTAAAAGGAGTGTTTTAAGTTCCATTTTGCAAGATTCAGAATTTAAAAAGCTTATAAAAAAGAAATGTTTTAAGTTTATTTTTATTGAAGCAAATAAATTTAATAAGCTTACTTGTTATAAGCTTAATAAGTTTTTTTTTGTGACATTAAAAGAAGCTTATAAAGCAGAATTAAAAGGAGTGTCTTAGGTTTCCTTTTAAACAAATATAAGCTTTATAAACTTATAAATAAGAAGTGTTTAAAGTTGTATTGCACTTAAAATATAAGCTTTTTAAATTTATTTAAAAGGAATGTTTAAAACTTCTTTTTTGAGGCTGGAGCAAAGGGCGAAGCAGCCGAAAACAGCTTAAACGTTTGGTATACCCGACCCCCGCATAAGAGAATAAGGAGGACGATGACAATGAGAAGGAAGATTTTGGCGCTGTCGCTCGTGTTGGCGATGGCGGCAAGCGTGCTTTCCCCGGCGGCAATGGCGCAGACTGTTTCCGACAGCTTGCCCACTGTGATTGCGACAAGCGAAAGCACCAGCGCTGCTGAGAGCGAAAGCACGGCGGAAAGTGTAAGCACTGCCGATAGTGCAAACGCCGCAGAAAGCACCAGCGCTGCTGAGAGCGAAAGCACGGCGGAAAGTGTAAGCACTGCCGATAGTGCAAACGCCGCGGAAAGCGCCAGCGCTGCTGAGAGCGTAAGCACCGCAGAAAGCACAAGCACAGCAGAAAGTGTAAGTACCCCGGCAAGCGCTCCCGCTGCGGAAAACACCACCGCCGCCCAGCCGCAAGCAGACGAAGTTGCCATTGACGAAACTAATTTCCCGGATGCTAATTTCCGTGAGTTTGTCAAGCGGTATGACACGGACAAAAACGGCAGCTTCTCCCAAGTCGAGTTGGACGCGGTGACGGAGATTGATGTCTCTAACAAGGGGATTCAAAGCCTAAAAGGCATCGAGTACTTTACGGCACTGGAAAGCTTGAGTGTGGTGCACAACCAGCTGACAAGCTTGGATGTGAGTAAAAATACGGTGCTGACAGAGTTAAATGTGTACAATAACCAGCTGACGAGCTTGGATGTAAGTGCGAATACAGCGCTGACAAACTTGGATGTGTCCTACAGCCAGCTGACGAGCTTGGATGTGAGTAGAAATACGGCGTTGACAGAGTTAGTTGTGTCCTATAACCAGCTGACGAGCTTGGATGTGAGTAGAAATACGGCGTTGACAAGACTGTATGTGGGTGGTAACCAGCTGACGGGCTTGGATGTGAGTGCAAATGCGGCGCTGACAGACTTGTATGCGCCCCACAACCAGCTGACGAGCCTGGATGTGAGCGCAAATACAGCGCTGATTTCTTTGTCTGTGTTCGACAACCAGCTGACGAGCCTGGATGTGAGCGCCAATACGGCGCTGACAAGCTTTTATGCGGTCGGCAACCAGCTGACCGCATTAAAGCTGGGCCATGTCCCTGCTTTTGGATATATGATTGATAATCCCACAAAAGTTTCCTTGACAGCCAAAACAGGAGCAGCCATTGACCTGAAAACATATGCCCCGTTCTTTGATGCAAGCAAGGTAAGCAATTTACAGGGTGGCACAATTGACGCAAACGGCATTCTGACCGGCTGGACAAGCGGCAGCCCTGTTACTTACACCTATGATGCAGGCTTTGAACAAGTGCTGAATGTTGAAATTACGATTCAGGATGAAGCGCAAACCACAGAGGTTGCCATTGACGAAACGAACTTCCCGGACGCAAATTTCCGTGAGATTGTCAAGCGGTATGACACGGACGGAAACGGCAGCTTCTCCCAAGTCGAGTTGGACGCGGTGACGGAGATTATTGCTTCTTACAAAGGAATTCAAAACTTGAAGGGTATCGAGTACTTTACGGCGCTGACAAGCCTGGGTGTGAGTGGTAACCAGCTGACGAGCTTGGATGTGAGTGCAAATACGGCGCTGACAAGCCTGGATGTGGGTGCTAACCAGCTGACGAGCTTGGATGTGAGCGGTTGTACGGCGCTGACGAGCCTGTATGTGAGCGATAACCAGCTGACGAGCTTGGATGTGAGTGCAAATGCGGCGCTGGAAAGCTTGTATGTGAGCAATAACCAGCTGACGAGCTTGGATGTAAGTACAAACACGGCGCTGAAAAGCTTGGAGGTGGGAGGCAACCAGCTGACGAGCTTGGATGTGAGTGCAAATGCGGCGCTGGAAAGCTTGTATGTGAGCAATAACCAGCTGACAAGCCTGGATGTAAGTGACCACACGGCACTGACAAGCTTGGATGTGAGTGGCATTTATAATGATGACGGCAATAAGTTGGCTTTGTTAGATGTGAGCGGCTGCACAGCGCTGAAAAGCTTGGATGCAAGCAACACTCAGCTGACGAGTTTGGACGTGAGCGGCTGTACAGCACTAACAAGCTTGAAGGTAAGTAACACCCAGCTGACGAGCTTAGATATGAGTGCAAACACGGCGCTGGAAAGTTTGGATGTGTCCTCGGACCAACTGATGAGCTTAAATGTGAGTAAAAATACAGCACTCACAAAGTTGAGTGTGTACTCCAAACAACTGTCAGACTTGGATCTAAGCAATTGCACGGCGTTGACAAAGTTAGATGCATCTTCTTCTCAGTTGACAAGTTTAGATTTAAGTAAAAATACGGCACTGAAAGAGTTGACTTTAAATGATGCTCAGCTGACATCTTTGAATTTGAGCGCGAACACCGAGTTGACACAGTTATGGGTGTATGATACCCAGCTGACTACGTTGGATCTGAGTAAAAATACGGCGCTGACATACTTGTTTGCTGGGAATAACCGTCTGAGTGCATTAGATTTAAGTGCAAATAAGGCACTGGGAAGTTTGTCTGTACAAGAGAGCTTAATCACATCATTGGATTTGAGTGCAAATACAGCGCTGGGAAGTTTGGGTGTAGCAGATACCCCTTTAACTTCGCTCGACTTGAGTACACACAAACAGCTTGCTGAATTAGTGATACACGGAGTGCCGCTGACTGCATTAAAGCTGGGCAGTGCGCCTTCTTTTAGATATACGATTGATAATCCCACAAAAGCTTCTTTGACAGCCAAAACAGGAACACCCATTGACCTGAAAACATACGCCCCGTTCTTTGATGCAAGCAAGGTGAGCAATGTGCAGGGCGGCACGATTGACGCAAACGGCGTGCTGACCGGCTGGACAAGCGGCAGCCCTGTTACTTA
>ERZ1643246.3032-NODE-3032-length-15029-cov-8.423200_pt1 | contig 15029 bp, 15 predicted proteins | sample MGYA00579265_ERZ1643246 | MGnify/ENA primary metagenome ERZ1643246 (study PRJEB29033, sample SAMEA4952261) | chicken gut metagenome | biome: Broiler Chicken; feature: Gastrointestinal Tract; material: Caecum | place: Ireland | collected 2018 | study: Broiler... | reverse complement strand
TTTATGATTTAATCCGTTATAAAAAAATGGTTCTAAATAATCATCAAAGAAATTTTTGTTTCTATTTATACAATTTTTAAATATAGTTCTTATAAGTCTTTTTTCTCCAGTTCCCCATTCATTATCATATTCAGTATTTACAAATATATCTGATAGAGTTTCTATCTCTTGCTCATTTTCTTTTAATTTTTCCAATAAATCTTTTTTTATAATTTTTATACCATCATAACTTATAAAATATTTATCTAATATTTTTTTTCCTAATATATCTAGTTTATTATATATTTCATTGTATTCATTAATAGATAACTTACTTGGTACTAATTTTACTCCTAACCAACCTTTTTTCTGTAAGAAATATATAAATACAATTTGTCCCATTAGTTTTTTTGTAAACTCTTCAGCCGTAAAATCACATCTTATAGACTCACTAACAAATTCAGAGTTAGCTTCTAATGTTTCTTTTAATTTCAAATAATTTTCTTTATATTTTTCAAAGAAATCTTTTGTTACCTTTTCAACACTAAATTTTTCTTCAATTTCTTCAACAGAATATTTTTTCGTATTATTCTCCAGTAACTCTAATAGCTGCTCCTTTGCTGTATGATTTGGTTCATCTTTTCCAAAAAGATATGAATATCTTTTTGCAGAACTAACTTTAGTTTTCAATTTTCCAACAGTGATTTCTAATTCTTGCTTAACAAAAGATAATCTCCAAGTATCATCAGTATCACTATATATTGCAGTTAGCGATGCATCCAAATCATAAATATTTTCAGATAATAAGTGTGCAATGAAATTTCTTTGTAATGTTCTAGCATTAGCAGGATTCTTATTTTCTTTTAATTTTATTATAATAACACCAAGATTTCTTCTTTTATTATCTTGATATTTTGCATACAATTGAGCACTCTCAATATAATTTTTATATTGTTCAGTTCCTGGATGTTGTTCTTTTCCATTTATAATATCTTCATTAGTCAAATTTAATAAGTCTTTTATAAATTCCAAAAAGTTTTCTTTATTAAATTTTTGTTCTAACATCTCTAAATATTTTTTTGTTTTATCACTTATATTTAGCATTTATCTTCCCCCATATATTTTATATAACTATATAAAATACTCTGATAATATAATTTCTTTTTCATTTTTTTTATTTTTCTGTTCGTTAATTTCTGCTTTTTCTTCTTGTTCAAAATAGACTTTAGGTATTAATGATTCAAATTCCTTGTAAAATTTAGCAATGTCTTTTATTCCAACAATTTTCTTAATTTCTTTATTAGCTTCTTTAATTATTCTTACAGGTAACTCTCCATTTTCTAATAAATCAATCATTTTATTTATATTACTTATTTCAATATCTGTAAATCTCTCTTCCATCTTTAAGCACTCTTTCAATACTTTTATTATATTTTTAGCATTGCTACTTCCTCTTTTATTTGAGGTAACCATATTAGTTGTATTATCTTCTTTCTCTGCTTGTTCAAATGCTTCTTTATTCAATTTTAAGAAATCATAATAAGATTTACTTACCTTCTTACTAATTTCATTTTTCTCTGCTTTTATTAATTCTATAGCTTTTTCAAATGTTATTTCAGAAGTTTCTTCTTCATTATTTGTAATATAAAATCTTTTCAAATAACCCTTTCTAAAAAATGTTACTAATCCTTTAGTCTCCATTATTTTATCAGTTCTTCCTATCTTTATTTTCTTTGGATAATGTTTAACTTTTTCAAATAATTCTTTATCCTTATCTCTAATATCTCTTATAAGTTTTAAATAAGATAATTCTGAACTTATTTCATCTTCATCTTCAGCTTGAATTGAAGCATTCATTTTTCTAAATAATTCGTGTGTGCTTACTTCCTCATCTTCAGTTAAAAATTTAGAATCTTCTCCCAAAATATCATGGAACATCTGAATTTTTGTTATAATATTTTCTTCTAGTGACATTTGTTCATTTGACTTACTTGTTGGAAAGAAATTAAATACATATATTTCTTTATGCTTAGTTCCCACCCTATTTATTCTTCCAACTCTTTGCATTATTCTTGTTGGATTCCAAGGTAAATCATAGTTTATTATTACATTACTTCTATGTAAGTTTATTCCTTCTGCTAGTACATCTGTTGTAACTAATATTCTATAATCGTTTCTTTGCTTTTCTAATTTATAATTTGGATCAAAGTTTGCTCTAATTAAGTTTCTTATACTGTCAGGCATAGTTCCACTAAACAATATAACATTTTCGCCCATTTTTTCCTGAATTTTATCTCTTAAGTATTCTGCTGTTTCTTTAGATTCTGTAAAGATAATTAATTTATTATGTCTTAGTTCTTTTCTTGTTTTCAATTCTTTAATAAAATATTCTAATTTATCATCTTGACTAATAGTTTTCCATACATTTTGTAAATCTTGTAAAATTGCTAAATCTTTTTCTAAGTCTGTTATAAATGATTTATCAAAGTCTGCTTTTTCAAATTTAAAAGCCTCTTCATTCTTTACAGCATCAATTAGTTTTTCAAAATCTTCATTATCTATTAGTTCTTGAACATTTAATTTTTTGCTAATCCATACAGCTCCATTATTTTTATACATATCAATAAATTCATTATATGACTTTATGAATCTGCTTAATGTCATTTCAAAAGCATATTTACTGCTTTCTAATCTTTTTACTAATATTCCTTTCATAAACCCACCCATATTGGTTTGTCCAGCTAATAATGTTTTTTGATATGGTGTTAATTTATTTTCTTTTACATATGTTAATGGTTTATATCTTGAATAATTAAGCTCAGTTATTCTCTGTATTGTGTATTCAAATACTTTTTCAGTTTCTTTGCTAAATTCATAAATTAATTTTTGTGGATCTGAAACTTTTGGAAATTCAAGACCTTGTTTTTTTAAATCTTCAGCATAAGTGTTTTGTATCTCTGTTCTTGTTCTTCTTATCATTACTTCTCTTAATATTTTATCTCTTATTTCTTCTGAAGCTTCTCTCATGGCATTTTTATATTCATCTGTTCCTTTTTCAAAAGCATTAATTTTTCTTTTCAAATTATCAAAAAAGTTTTCTAAATTTCTTGCACTTACTATTGTTGATTTATTTTTTGATTGAAATAGATATAACTGATTTGCTATATCTGTGCTATAATTATTTTGTGGTGTTGCAGATATAAGTATAACTTTTTTTCCTACACATATTTGATGTAATAATTTATATTGCTCTGTATCTGCATTTCTAAATCTATGAGATTCATCTACAAATATATATGAATATTGTTCTGCACCATCTTCAATTATTTTATCTAGTTTTCCAATTGATTCAACTTTTACTCCTCTTACTCCAAAGCTAAACATTACATTTTCCCAATATTCTACTAATACTGGTGGGCATAGTACTAACTTTTTTCGATCTAATTCTTGAGCCAACATAGCACAAATATATGTTTTTCCAAGACCTACAACATCAGATATAAATATTCCATTATGCTTTTCTATTATTCTTTTAGCCTGAATAACAGCATCTTTTTGATATTGCAATGGTCTAAAGCCCTCAGGATAATATCTTGAATTGTCTTTTGAAAAATCTATTAAATCGTCATTAATTTCTTCTTTGAAATATTCATATAAAAATTTAACATACATTTCATAAGGTGTAATATCTGATTTTATCCAAGTTTTATTTTCAATTGTATCCACACATTCACTATTTACTTCGACAGAATCTTCCCATAACTCATTAAATTTTTCTAATGCGAATTGAACATCTGCCGAGTTTTTTAACTCTACATTAAACTCTAAATTATTAACTAACCCTGATTGTGAAAAATTGCTTGAACCTGTTATTACTCTACCAAAATCAGGGCTATCTTTAAAATCTCTCATTATGTATATTTTTGCATGAATAGGTTGTTTAGTATAAACTCTTACTTCTAATCGTCCTTTTTTAATTAAATCAATAAAATTATTTACTCCGTTTTCAACCTCTTCTGAATCTTCAGAAATTTCAAATTCTTTTTCTAATTTATTCTTGTAGTTAGTAATAGTTTCCATACTCGACATATTCATTTCTTTTATTTGCCCTTGTGCTTCTTCATATAATTCTAGAACTTTTTTGTCTGTATTAATACCTATTAAAATTCTAATTTTTTCAACATTATTTAAAGCTCCTTGAATTAAATGAAATCCACTTGCTCTAAAATAACCAACAAGTACATCAAAGAATTGTGTATTTTTGTTAAGAATTTTATTAAATCTATCATATAGATTTCTTTCTGGTTCGTTAGTAAAAAAAGTTAAATCATTACTATACATATTTATTCTCCTTTTTCTTATTAAAGCTAATCATCAAGTAGTCTATTTTTTTTGATTTTATATAATTTTCTCTATTATATAGTATTATATATCATATTTTTCTATTTTTCTCAACTTTTAGACAATTCTTTTACAAATTTTTCAAAAAAACACTAGAAAAATATTCTAATGTTTATTCATACGAACTTAATAAGTATCTTTTATATTTTTTATTATTAATTTTATTTCATTTGCTTGTTCTTTATTTATTCTTTTACAAACAAAAGCTAGATTTACTAGACTTATTGCATTATCTAAAGTAAAAACATCTGATTTACCATTTAAAATCTTTTGATAATAATATTCCACTTCATCTAATACATAATCTGGTGTATATGTGGGAAACTTTTCCATTAATTGCTCCATACTTTTCTCCTTTTATTTTACATTTTATCATAAGCTTCACTTCAATTCAACAAACTACTTCAATTTATTGAAATATTTTCTGTTTTTTTCAATTTACCAAAGTCGAAAAATAATCTATTTTTATATAATTTTATTAAAATTTGGCATACTATTAAGGTGGTGTAAAATTATGCAATTATCCGATGCAATCAGAAAAAGAATTAAATATTATTTAAGAATAAAAAATATGAAAATATGGGATCTATGCAAAGCAACAGGCATTCCATGTTCAACAATTTCTACCTTTATGAGTGGTAAAACAGAACTTCTAAAATTAGATACTTTACTTCATATTTGTGAGGGATTTAATATTACATTAGGAGAATTTTTTACTGATCCAGTATTTGATAATACTTATCAAGAAAATGATAAAGACTAATTTTCTTTAGATCAAAAAAGATACAACTTCAATTTGAAGTTATATCTTTTTATTATAAATCATTTATTTTTATTGTGCTATCTCAAGCAATTTCTTATTTATACGAGCCTGTACTTCTATATAATATGCTGCTTCTGCCTCATTCATTTCATCATCTTTCATATCTTCAAATTCTTTTAGTGTTTCAGCATATTGATTCATATATTTAGCATAATCTGCAATTAAACTCATATCTGTTCCATTGGATTCATTATATTTTTTCATAAATGCAACATATTCATCAAAGAATTTTTCATATTCGTCCATAGCTTCTTTAAAATCTTTACTTACACCATTAGAGTCATTAGATGGTGTAGATGTTTCTGTTGATGTAGATGTTGTAGATGTTTCTGTCGATGTCGGCGGTGTAGTAGCTTCTGTTGATGTAGAGTTACTTGGTTCTTTAACATCATCTTCTGGTGCGGTTATACTAATTTTCATAATTTTATTTCCTTGATATCGAATATCAACTTTGTATCCATCAGAGTTTTTTCCGTAAAAATAGTCATCTCCCTTTTGATAATCATTAGAAAAACCTGCATTAATTAATGAATTAGCATATGCTGAAAAATCTTCTTTTGATATTTCTCCTGCATAATATGTAAAAAATTTTGCACTTTCTGTTTCTACTTTTCCTAATTTTGAGTTTGGTGCTGGAACTAATTTAGAAAGTGGTGTTTCAACCCAAGCATTTTCACTCATTTGCATTGGTGCATCTACAGTAATATTATATTCTTTATTATATTCATTATAATATATTCTTAATTTGTAACCATCTTCATTATATGCATCATAAGAACTTGTGTCATTTTCTGACTCTATTGTAAAACCTTTTTCCTTACAAGCCTCTACATATTTATTATAGTCTTCTTTTGAAGATTTGTGTATATAAATACTTAAATACTTATCACTATTACTTAGAATTTGTCCTTTATTAGATTTAGGTTCTGGTAATATTTCAGCCATTACTATATCTTCCCACACAATCTTTTCAGATTCCTTTGGAGCTGTTCCACCACCTGTGCCAATAATTGGTACTATTAATATAAATGCAATAATAACACAGATTGTACGAATTCCTTTTATAGGTTCTTTTATTATTTTTGCTCCCATTAACCAAGCTCCAATAAATAAAACTGCTTGAACAAATGTTAAAAATTTTACCAAAAAGCCATTGCCAACAAAGAAGAATAACACAGCAATTACTGCAAACACTATTAATACTTTGCTAAATTTACTTTTTTTAAATTTTTCAATTTCTTCCTTTTCTTCTTGGCTTTTATTCTTTGCATTTTCATTTTTTAACTTTTCTTTTTCTATTTCTTTTTGTGCATTTAATTTGATTTTTTCAATTCTAACTGCATCACTTTCTCCAGTTAATTCACTAACAGAATAATTTGTTCCACAATATGGACAAACTACATTATCTTTTGAATTATCAATATCAAGTTTTCCTCCACAATTAGAACAAACTGCCGATTCTGTTTTTAATTTTTCATTACTCATAATTTTCCCCTTTCTTTTTACTTTAATAAAGTACATTTTTTATTTCTTTTATCTATTAAATTGATTAGTTCAATTGAAATTGCTTGAGCTATTTCAATATCATTTTCATTAATAGCATTTTCAAATGTTTTAAACTCATTTTGTATTAGTTGATTAATTTCAGATAAAGACATATTATTCATAGGATCTGAATATCGTAAAGCTTCATATACTTTCTTACATACAATTTTCAGTTCATCTGTTTTAGCTACATTGATCAAATGTTCTGCATCTACTGTAAGTTGTTTAATAGTAAAAGTTTTAGATTTTATTTCTCTATCAATATTTGATACAAAACTAATTGAAAAACAAGTTACAATAATTATAAAAGTAAATAATCCTGTTAAAATTATACATAAAATTATAGTAATCGAAATTGGAGCAGGAAGTACTATACAAATTGTCCCCACCACTATCAACAAAAATAAATAAATATAACTTATTAGAATAAGTGATATATTATAAAACATTCTTTTAAGGTTTTCTTTTTTTAATGCTATATAGGTACAAGCTAGTTGTATCAAAAATGCAATTATTATGAATATATAACCAATCCAGAAATTTCCATTTACCACATTTATTCGTGCAGGACTTGCAAAAATTACAATGTTAAAAATTATCAAACACATAGTCCAAATTAGCAAATAAACTTTAAAAGATTTTGTCACTTTTATCACTCTCTTTTCTTTCCACATTTTGGACAGAATTTACTATTGCGTTCAAATTTATAACCACAATTAGCACAAGTATCATTTGACTTTAATATTTTTTTACCACATTCTTCACAATATTCTGCATCCTCATTAACTCTTGCCCCACAATTATCACAGAATTTATTTGTTGCTTGTTCATTAGTAGAATTTAAACTTGGACTTTGAGAATTTGTTGTAGAGTTTACAGCTTCATTCATCATACTTCCAACCATTCCTCCTACTGCTCCACCAACACCTGCCATTGTTCCAAATCCAACTCCCATATTTGTGAATTCTCCAACTGCTTCATTCTGTGCAACTTTATCAGCAACATCAAAACCTCGTTCTTGTTGATATGTATATCCCTCTTGTGAACGCTTAGTAGCTTGAGCTTTAGATTTGATAACTGTTTTCTTTGCCTCTGTTTCAGCATCTATAATCTGTGTCTGTTGTCTAATCTTTGCCTCAGCAACATCTGCATATTGTCTAAAATGAAGTTCTTTAAATTTTTCATATTGTTCTTCTCCATCTGGCTTCATAACTCTATTTACAAAAAAAGATTCAAGCGAAATACCATAATCAGCAAAGTCTTTAACTAATAATTTTTTTAATGCTTCAGAAAATTGTGTAAGTTTCTCATCTATTTCAAAAATATTTATACTTTCTGATTTTATTATCTGTGCAATATAAGTTTTTACTCTAGTCATCAAGAAAGCACGAAAATAAGAAACTAACTTAAGTTGTGATAAATCATTTTCCGTTCCCACAAGTTTTACTACTAATTTTCTACTATCTTCTGCTTTTAAGCTCATTTCGCCTGAAGCACCAATAGATAATGGAAAATTATATGTTGGCTCTATAAATTGTATTCGTGAATCTGTCCCCCATTTTATAGCCATTTGTTCACTTTTGTTTATAAAGTACACTTCGCAGTGAAACGGAGATATCCCACCAGTTGGAAGATTAAGAACTTTACTAATCAATGGAATATTCTGGGTCTTTAATGTATATCTTCCTGGTTTAAAAAGATCTAAAGCTTGACCATTCATATAGAATATTGCTTCTTGATTCTCGTGAACTATAAGTTGCGATAAACAATTAAAATCTTCAACAGGATGTTTCCATATAAATGTATCATTATTTCCTTCATACTTTATTACATCTAAAATTTTAAACATATTTTTACCACCTACCTTTCTATTTCAAGATTATCAACAGCAAATTCCAGACACATCTGCACAACTTCATTTCGTGTTCTTCCAGTCGTTTCGCAAATATCATCTATTTCTTTGATTAAATCGCTTGGAATTCGTGCAGATATAACTGCTGTTTCACCTGTATATTTTTTTGTTGATATAACAAGTTTTTTCTTATCCAATTTAATCACCTTCTAACTATTGATAAGTTATTATATACATTATACTACATTTGTATACAATTGTAAACAATTTTTGAATTATTTTAACTATATTAATTGGATTTTTAAAATCTTTATTTGATGCCATAAAAAACATATATTTTCAGCTAAAACTTTTAATACAAATTTAATTCATTAAAAAATCAAAAATATTCATACCAGCTGATGTATTTGCTTTATATAACTCTGTATATCCACATTTTTTACAACTAATAGTAATAAATTTCTTATTTTGAACATCGAAAATTTTTGCAAAATTTCCTCCAGTTGCTTGAAACTGGTCTTTTTCATATTCTTCATATCCACATTTTGAACATTTCCAACTTGACATATATATATACTCCTTGTGTAATTTAATATATTGCGTTTTAATATTAGAATTCTAATTTATTTTTATCTTTATTTTTACCTATACTATTTTTCTATTTTTTCTAATTTAGCTAAGATATTACTATATTCTTCATTAGCCCTTTGTATATCTCCATTTTTACTACTTCTTCTCCAAATATCTTCTAGTATATTATTTTCAATTAATCTCGCTTCATCTTGATTATAATTTCTATCTTCAATGTTTATTCCAATATTTTTTAATAAATTTGTTTCGTTTTTTGATAATTCATTTAATAAGTTCATTCTTTAGCATCCTTTCCTATAATCTTTAATAGCAATCAAAAGTTCATTATCTTGTACTGTAATTTTAGAATTATTATATTCAAATTTTGCACCAGTAAAATATACTTTATAATTTTCATTTTCTAATCTTGTTCTTATTAGAATTAAAAATCTATCTGTATCTTCTTCAGATAAATCATATTTTACTCTTAGCTCATAAAATGTATATCTAATATAATTTGGATTACTTTTTATTTTATCTTTTAGAGTATTCTCTATTAGTTTTATAATATTCTTGTCCTCCAACTTATCATCACTCCTTATAACATTTTACATATTATCACAAAATAGCAAAAAAATAAATAGTATCAAGTAAAAGTTATTATACTTTACTTGATACTACTTTTATTCATATTTTGGACTACCATAACCCATCACTTGTTCATTATCAAAGGAATACATTCTTTCAGCACATTTATCACTTGTGTTTCCCTCTATTGTATAAATGTTTCTATTAGTTATATCTGTTCTTGTAACTATTCCTACATGATCACAATTTCCATCTTGCATACCATTCTCATCATACCAGTCAAAAAATATTATATCTCCAACAATCGGATAATAACTATCTCCTCTATCATTCCATTGATTTCTTTCTTTAAACCAATTTATTCCGTCTGTGCATAATGAAAATTTTGGAATTATTCCTTTGTCTATGTAACCACATTGATCAGCACACCAACTCACAAAACAGGCACACCATTCTACATGATTTTCAAAGCCATACCATTTCCAGAATTTATCTCCTCCTTCATTTCCAATTTGTGCTTTAGCAACTAATACTATTTGACTATTAGGAATTTGAGAACTGTCGTAATCTGCATCTCCATCACTATTAAATATAACAGCAACGAATCCTGCTATTAGCACTATTACAAGTATTATCACAACGGCGATCCAACCTCCTGCTATAATCGCAGAGATTAATGCTTTTGTTGCAGTAACTACTGCTTTGATTGTAGTTATTGTTGCTTTTATAGCTACTTTTACTCCTTTTACTGTTGCTTGCATTACTTGTTTAGAAGCTCTTGCTACTCTTTGTGACATCTTAACACTTTCTTTTGCAACTATCTTACTATTTTTCGCAAATCTTTCAGTTGTCTTTATTCCTTTTTTAGCAAGTAATTTAGTATTTTTAGCAGTTTTTATGCTTTTGTTTACTCCATTTTTTATAGTTTTACCTGATTTATCTATTATATTTTTTAATTCTTTATTATTCTTACTTTTTATTCTATTTTTTAATACTTCAACCTTTTGCTTTCCTTTAATAAAATTTTCTTTTGTTTGATTTAAAGATTTTTTTCCAACCTCATTTCCTTTTTCTATACCTTTTCTTGAAATATAACTTATATCATTTTGAACTTTTGTACCTGCATAATCTTCTGCCGAATTATTTTGTTCATTTATTGTAAGTTCATTTATTTTTTCTTTAGTTGTTACTATATTATTTTTAAGTTTCTGAAGTTGGACAACATCTTTATCTAATTTTTTTATTGTTCCACTTGGTTTTACTTTTATTTCTGGCATTATTACACCTCCAAACTTCTATATTTGTTTTGCTACTACAACAATTCTTCCATTTTTTTGTGAGTATTCACAAGTTGAAAGTGTTATCAATTTATCTCCATAATTTATATCTATTCCTGTATTATAAAATTCTAATTTTCGACAATTTTCTATAAAATCATTTAATTCTTGTACATCACTAAAGTTTGTATAGTTATAATATTTAAATCCTTTATCTGAATAAACAACAGTTTTGAATGCAATAGCTATTTCATAAGTTTTTTCTATTGTTATACCATTATAATAACTATAAAATTTTATATATTTATGATTTTCATAGAAACTATGTTTTTTATAGTTATCTAGCTGTGCAAACATACTGTTATCATTCATGTGATGTCCATAAATTATTAAATTATCACTATATTGAATATTGCAATACTCTGCAAGATATGGTGTTCCATGACTTGAATAATTCTTATAAATATTTCGATGAAGATAATAATCTCCATTTTGCATAACAGGATAATCTATATTAGTGTTTTCTATCTTTATCCAGCCTACAACATCTGAATTAATCTTTGCTATATTTTCTAAATTATACTTATTACTAGATTCTCCTTCGCTTTTTTCTATTTCAGTATCAACATTTTTAGTATCAATATCTGTATTTTCTTCTATTACAATTTCTTGTAATTCATCATATATATCTGTTTCTTTTTTATTTTCTGCAAATTCTTTAATTATAAAGAAGCTACTAATAGCTAATATAACTATTAGTAGCAATAAAATAATAATATATTTCTTATTCATTTAACCCTTCTCCTGGTTTGGTAGTCATCAATTTATATAGTTCTGTATTCTTTGGAAATCTATTAGAAAAAGGAACTAAAGATGAACCTACTTTTATAAGTCCTTCTCCAGCTCCTACATTTGTTATATAACTCATTTGTAAATCAGATATATTAAGCAATTTTGCAAGTTCTAATCTATCTGTACTTGCTTGATTAAGCATTATAATAAATTCTGAATTGGCTAGCATTGTTCTTGCAGTATGACTTTGTAATAAATCTTCTACATTTTGAGTAATACCAGTACAGAATGCTCCGTATTTTCTAACTCTTTTCCAAAGTGTAAATAAGAAATTTGCAGAATATTCATATTGAAATAATAAATATATTTCATCAATAAAGATATATGTATTTTTACCTTTAACTCTATTTGCTGTTATTCTATTTAATATTGAATCTAGCACAACTAACATTCCTATTGGAAGTAATTGTTTTCCTAAATCTAATATATCATAGCAAATTAAACTATTAGATGTATTTACATTAGTATTCATTGCAAAAGTATTTAATGAACCATTAGTAAATAACTCTATTGCTAAAGCAATTTCTTTTGCTTCTTCTTCTGGTTGTTTTAATAACTCATCTCTAAAATCTTGTAATGTTGGTGGAATACCTTGATAATTTCCTTGTTGAAATACTCTATAAACATTTGCTGTACATCTATCTATTATAGATTTCTGTTTTGGTCCAAGATTATTACTTCCAATTAGTTGTTCACAAAGTGATAATATAAATTCTGATTTTAAAATTACAGGATTTGCTCCATCTCCATATTCGCTATTCATATCCATTGCATTTATATGATTATTACTTGTCGCAGATATTTTTATTACTTCTCCACCTAAGGCTTTCACTAAAGGAGAATATTCTCTTTCAGGATCTAGTAAAATAATATCTGCATTTGTATCTTTTAATTTAATAGATGCTATTTCTTGTTTTGCAGTAAATGATTTTCCACTTCCTGACACTCCTAATATAAATGAATTTCCATTTAAAAGTTGTCTTCTATCTGCTATTATCATGTTTTTACTTATAGCATTTTGACCATAAAAAATACCATTCTCGTGCCTAATTTCTTGCACTTTGAATGGCATAAATACAGCTAAAGATTCTGTTGTTAAAGTTCTTAATGCATCTATTTTTCTTACTCCAAAGGGTAATACAGTATTAAGTCCATCTAACTGTTGAAATCTTAATATTCCTAACTGACACAAATTCTTACTTGCTATTTGCAATAAAGCGTCTGTATCAATGTCTAGTTTTTCTTTTGTATCATCTGTTACCACAATAGTAATAACTGTTAAAAACATTCTTTGATCTCTTAAAGTTAAATCATCTAAAAATTCTTTTGAATCATTTCTCTGTTGTTCCATATCATAAGGTATTATTGCACTAAAGTTATTATTTGCATTTTGTTTTCTCTGCCAATTTGTTATATTAGTTTCAACACCTAATCTACGATTCTCCGCTTCTTTTACAGCTTCATCCATTGGAATTGGAATAATATCTATTGATAACATCATATTTTTATTTAAATCAGTTAATTCTGAAACCATATCATCATTTATATAACTTGCATACTCTTTTAAAAACAAGACTCTACCATATCTGTTCCCAATTTTAAAATAATCTTTTTCAAATTCAACAGTATCTGGACAAACAAAATCTTTAAAGTTATGACCTTTTTTCATAGACTCATGCAAATTAAAATGAAATGATGTTTCCTCTCCTGTTCTATAAAAATCATGTGCAATTCTTAATCTTTCTTTTGTATCAAGTTCTATACATTTTGAACCTAATGAATTGAAATGATTTGTTAATTCTGTATATGCTCTTGTAAAATAGTTCCTTGCTTCTTCAATACTATTTTTATATACTGAAATAGTAATTATTTTTTCTTGTACTATTTCATTTGCATTTTTTGCTTGAGATATAAGCATTTGATTATATTCTTTTCTATATTTATCTAAGTTGTCGTTAGTATCTTTTAATAGTATTCTTTTTTCAAAGTCTAATTTATTTATTCTTCTATTATTTATTGTAATTTTAGTTGTAGCTCCAGTATCTAATGAATTAAGTATTTCACTATAATCTAAAAACAATGCTTCTTTATCTTCTTTACTTGCTACTGCATAATTTATATCTAAAAACTTAAATGATTTAGAATATTTATTCTTACCTACTAAAAAAATCCCATCTTCCCATATTGCTTTTACTGGTATAATATCTTGTACACTTCTAGGAACTTTAAATTTTTCTTTATCAAGCTTAAAAATTTTTTTAAGTGTTTTCAGCATTATTATCTACCTCCTTCTTTGATTTTTTATGCTTTTTATTTTTCTTTTCTTTTTGCTTGTGTTGTGGCTTTAATATTCCTTGTTTTAACTTTTTATTTATTGTTGGTTTAAAGATTTCTGCATAAATATTTTTAGATTTAAAAGTTAATTTCTTAGGAATAATAAACTCTGACTTTATGAATGCAACAATAAATTGTTCAGCAGTCATTCCGTTATATTTGACAAATCCCAATACTGCGAAAGGTATTGCACCTAATATACATACCCATGATACAGTTTCTAGTCCTAAATGTGGCTTCAATGTAAAATATAGAATAACTGCAACAACACATGCTAATAAAGAAAAAATGAACTGTCTTAATGACAGTCCAAAAAATATGCTTTCACTAAATTCTCTAATATCTTTATTAATTTTTACTTCCATGTATTATCTTGCACCTCTTTCATTTTTCTTTTTAGTTTTATAATGTTTTAATTTATCTTTATTTTCTTCATACCATTTTTCGAATTTATTCCATTCTTCTTCATTCATAACAATATCATCTATAAAGATAGGCTTACATTTTTGATGTAAATCAAACATTTTGTTCTCCCATTCTTTTATATTTTCAATAGACCTTATATCTTTTACTCCTTGATGCCATTCATCAACTTTACCATAAATTTTAATATATTCATCTATTGCTTCATATTTTTTATCTCCTAACTTTTTTCTTAATTTTTCATAATCTTGCAATATACTCATATACCAAACCTCCATTTATTCATTATCTTTCTCTTTGCATTTTATTTTTAATTTTTTCTATTACACCAAATTGAGGATATGATTTATATTTTCTTGAATAATAATTTTTAAAATAATCCTTA